>FVAA010097186.1_pt1 | contig 12805 bp, 7 predicted proteins | sample 1504571 | NCBI WGS metagenome assembly FVAA01 (sample SAMEA4475357, study PRJEB15587) | soil metagenome | biome: Soil; feature: Field | place: India | collected 2015-03-11 | depth 0 m
TTTCTTTTGGGCTTATTGTGTTTTTATAAAAATAATTTTTTCCTTCTTCAATAAGCTCTTTTTTATTCTTAACGTAAGCGTAATATTTTTTTTCCAGCAATCCAAGTCTGTATCCTTTCTCCGCAAGCCGTAAATCCGCATTATCCTGTCTTAGAGTAAGGCGATACTCTGCGGAAGAGGTAAACATTCTGTAAGGTTCGTCCGGTACCTTATTAATCAGGTCGTCAATTAAAACTCCTATATATGCCTCACTTCTTTTCAGGATAATCTGCTCGTCGCCTTTTATTTTAAGAGATGCATTCATTCCTGCTATTAATCCCTGACCCGCTGCTTCTTCATACCCCGAAGTTCCGTTTACTTGTCCCGCATTGAAAAGTCCCGAGACGAGTTTAGTTTCGAGCGTCGGATAAATCTGGTGCGTAGGAAAAAAATCATATTCAACCGCATATCCCTGTTTGACAATTCTTACATTTTCAAGCCCCGGAATTGTCCTTGCCGCTTTTTCTTGGATCTCAAGAGGAAGGCTTGTTGAAAATCCATTCATATATATTGTACTACCGTTTAAAGTTTCGGGCTCAAGGAATATCTGATGTCTTGGTTTATCAGAAAATCTGGAAATTTTATCTTCAATAGACGGGCAATATCTGGGACCTGCACCCTTTATAATACCCGTGAATAAAGGTGAATCAGCAAAACCTGTTTTTAAAATTTTATGCGTATCTAAATTTGTATGGGTTAAATGACAATCAACCTGCGGCTCAACAGGAAATGGTTTTTTATCAATTATATTCTTAAAAGAAAATGGAACAGGATTTTTATCTCCCGATTGAACTTCCGTTTTCGAAAAATCAATTGATTCAATATCAAGCCTCGGAGGTGTTCCTGTCTTTAAACGCCCCGTTTCAAAACCGAGATTTCTTAAACATTCAGAAAGCCCTGTGGCAGACCTCTCTCCGACTCTTCCCCCTTGTGTTTGAAGCCGTCCTGTATGCATTACCGATTCAAGAAAAGTTCCTGATGCAATAATTACACACTTACATGATATCGTATTTCCCTTTTCTGTTTTTATACCACAAATACTGAATTTATATATGCTATTTTTGGGAGTTTCTTTAACAATTAATACTTTAACCATATCCTCAATTAAAGAGATACCGTCTATTCCTTTTAAATAATTAAGGGCTTCTACCGAATACAAAACTTTATCGGATTGACAACGTGGCGACCATACCGCAGGTCCTTTTGATGTATTAAGCATTTTAAATTGTATCCCCGTTCTATCTGCAAGCAACCCCATTGCCCCGCCAAGAGCATCAATCTCTCTAACAAGGTGTCCTTTTGCGGTTCCCCCGATAGCAGGATTACAACTCATTCTTCCGGTTGCCCAAATATCCATAGTAATCAAACCTACAGACATTCCCATTTTAGCACCTGCAGAAGCCGCCTCTATTCCCGCATGCCCGGCTCCTATTATTACTATGTCAAAATATTTATTATCTATTTGTTTTAACAATAATTTATATAACATTGTTTCACGTGAAACGATATCGCAATCAAAACTGTAATTTTAATTTGTTTCACGTGAAACACATTAACTAACAATTTTTAAATCCAATTTGTTCTGTCAAGACTCCTATACTGAACTGCCTCACTGATGTGTTGAACTTCAATATCTTTTTTATTGTCCAAATCAGCAATTGTTCTTGAGAGTTTTAATATCTTATCATAAGCCCTTGCGGATAATCCAAATTTTGTCATAGCCGTTTTAAGAATTTCTTCGCATGACGAATTCAGAACACAGTATTTTCTTATTTCTTTAGTACTCATTTTTGCATTCGAATAAAGCCCGTTGATCTCCTTAAATCTTTCAAGTTGAATATTTCTTGCCAAGACTACCCTTTCTCTTATTTTTGCTGAATCTTCCCCTTTCCTATTGTTTGAAAGTTCATCGTATTTTACGGGATTAACGTGTATGTGTATATCTATCCTGTCCAATATTGGTCCGGAAATTTTACTTAAAAATTTCTGAATATCATAATCAGAATACATTGACATTTCTCTTTCGGATCCTGCGGGCGTAGGATTCATTGCACCGATTAACATAAAATTGCAAGGATATTTTACCGACATTTTTGCTCTTGAAATAGATACTATTCCCTCTTCAAGGGGTTGGCGTAAAACCTCAAGAACATTTTTTTTGAATTCGGTCATCTCGTCAAGGAATAATACTCCGTTATGGGCAAAAGATATTTCGCCGGGTCTTGCATTTGTTCCTCCGCCGACGATCGCAACATCACTCGCCGTATGGTGGGGAGAACGGAAAGGTCTCACAGTAACAAGCGGAATTTCCGGCGATAAAATTCCGGCAATAGAGTGAATTTTAGTTGTCTCTAATGATTCTTCAAGCGTCATTGGCGGCAAAATTGAAGGTAACCGCTTGGCAAGCATCGACTTACCCGAACCGGGTAGCCCTATCATTATCAAATTATGCCCCCCGGCAGCAGCAACCTCTAATGCCCTTTTTACTTCATCCTGCCCTTTTACATCAGAAAAATCCAGAATATATTTATTTCTTTCTTCAAATAAAGATTTTGTGTTTATTGAATATTCTTGAATATTTACTTTTTCATTCAAAAAATCTACAACTTCTTTTAAAGATTCCACCGGATAAACATTAATCCCCGGAATTACGGCAGCTTCTCCAACACACTCTGCCGGAACTATTATTCCCTTAAAACCTCGATTCCTTGCCTCTATTGTGATAGGTAATATACCGGGTACTCTTCTCAACTTTCCGTCAAGAGATAGTTCGCCTAAAATTATATGATCTTTTAATTTATCGGGTTTTATCTGTCCCGTTTCCGTTAATAGAGAAACAGCAAGCGGTAAATCAAAAGATGTTCCTTCTTTCTTAATATCCGCAGGGGATAAATTAATTGTTACTTTCTTAAGAGACGGAAAATCATAACCTGAATTCTTTATAGCCGCCGTTACTCTATCACGCGCCTCTTTTACCGAACTATCAGGTAGCCCGACTATTGAAAAATTCTTGTTTATCGCTCTTTCAAGATGAATTTCTACGGTAATTATATATGCCTCTATTCCGTAAGTTGACGCTGTCTTAACCCCTTTTATCATGCTGTTTTTTCATATATTTAATTCTTTTTCTTAAAATTCATTATAATTGGAACCCCTTGGAAGCCAAAATTATCCCTGATTCTTTTTTCAAGAAATTTTCTGTAATTAGTTGCAATCATTGCGGGTTCATTTGAAAAAAAAGTAAAAACTGGGGGAGCGTTTTTTACCTGTGTCACATAGTTAATTTTTATTTCTTTTCCCCTTGTAGAGGCAGGCGGATTCTTCTTAATTTCGTTAAGAATCCTTTCGTTTAGTTCTGAGGTTTTAACGGTTTTTTTCCTCTCATCAAAAATATTTTTTGCTTCCTCAATAACTTTATGAATTCTTTGTTTAGTTAATGCCGAAATAAAAATATATTTGAGATAATTATAACTTTTTAAATGTTCGTTTATTTTTTTTTCTATTAAAACCGATGTATTAGAATCTTTCTCTACAAGATCCCATTTATTAATTACAAGCAGAATACCTTTTTTAAACTTTACCACTTCTTCAATTATTCTTACGTCCTGTTTGTCAAGTTTAAACACTGCACTTCTTATGTCCGATGAACGGCTTAAACCCTCCATAAGTTCAGAGGCATCTATAACGAGAATGGCTACGTCGCATCTTTGAATCGACTTATAAGTTCTAATTGCGGAAAAAAAATCAAGAGACTCTCCGCTCACTTTACTTTTTTTCCTCAATCCCGCTGTATCAATAAGGACAATGCTTTCACCGTGATACTTTATTTCCGAATCAATAGAATCTCTTGTGGTTCCGGGAATGTCGGTTACAATATTTCTTTCTTCTTTTAATATCGCATTAATAATAGAAGACTTCCCTGCGTTTGGTTTTCCTATAATTGCAAATTTAATTCTGTCGTCTTCTTTTTCGTCGCTTTGTCGAATATCTTTTGTTAATATATCAAGCATATCGGCGACATTTCTTCCCGATAGCCCCGATATACCGAAAGGTGTTCCGAGTCCGAGTTTATAAAATTCGTTTATATTGTTTTCTCTTCTTTCGTTGTCAACTTTGTTGACAGCAAGTAAAACTTCTTTTTTCCCGTGATATTTTCTTATAATTGTTGCAATTTCTTCGTCAACCGGATGAACTCCTGCCTCTCCGTCCGTAACAAATAAAATTTTATTTGCTTCCTGAAGGGCAATTCTAACCTGATTTCTTATTTGTTTATTAAACTCTTCTTCTGAATCGGGAACAAACCCGCCTGTATCAATAATAAAAAATCTTTTTCCCGTCCATTCAGCCTCGCCGTAATTTCTATCTCTCGTTACACCGCTTCGGTGATGAACAATAGCGATTCTTTTACCCATAATGCGGTTAAAAATTGTTGATTTACCGACATTCGGTCTTCCTATTATAGCAACAATATTTTCCATCATCTAACTTTAATAACTAACACAATACAAAAAAATAATAATATTAATTCGGATAAAAACTGTTTAAATAAATCAAATAAATCATTTTTAACTTTAATACTAAATAATAAAAAAGGGCGGCAAAAAATTGCCGCCCCATATTTTATTTTTCTAAATCTAAATCAGGAACTTTTCTGCGGAATCTTTGATATTATCCATTCAAGAAAAGAGCTTTGGTTCCTTGTCTGTATCCAAATAGTGCCTGTTCCGTTAAATTCCGCAATAAGACCTTCTCCGCTGAACAAAGTAGATTTGATGCCTCCGACTTTCTTTATATTAAAAGTTAATCCGTCCGTAAAAGCAGCAATGTGACCCGTATCAACAATAAATCTTCCGTTTTCAAGTTTCTTTTCAAAAATTGCCCCGAATGAGTTCACAAAAAGATCTCCGTTTCCGGTTGCTTTAAGCATAATTAAACCCGGACCTCCGAAAAAACCTTTTGCTCCTCCCCAGCTTGTATCAAGGTTCACGGAAGAAGAAGAGCAAACATAACATCCTGATTGAATGTACATTGTTTCATTATTAAGCGAAAAGTGCCTAATATCTCCCGGAAACGGAGCCGTGAAACCGATTTCTCCTGCTCCCTGACGTGCAATAAATTTATTAGTAAAGAACGATTCTCCTCCGAGCACTGATTTCTTCAGGGCTCCGAATATACCGCCTCTCGCAGTAGTTTCAATTTCCACATTCCAACTTTTGAAGACCATTGCTCCGGCTTCTGCCATTACTTCTTCGTTTTCTGCTAAAGATATATGAACAAGTGCTTCTGACGGCTGAAATAAAATTTTATGTTGCATAGTTTTTTCTCCGTTTAAATTATTTTTTTTGGTTTATTAAATATTCAATTGCTCCTTCGGGATTGAGTTTCCCCCATCCCCAGTTTGAATTCGGAACGCTTCCCGTAAACTCGTCTTTAATTGCGGTAACCCTTAGTATATTTCTAACTTCCGAATGCGTTAATGAAGGATCATATTGCAACATAAGGGCTACGGTCCCGACAACATGCGGCGCTGCAGAACTTGTCCCGCTGAACAAAGTATATGAGTAATTCGGTCCGCAAGTAAATGTACTGTGTCCCGGAGCGCAAATTTCAATTCCCCGTTTTCCGTTTATATTATATCCCCTTCCGCTGTATGTGCAGAGATCTCCGACTTTTTCTCCCCATCCAAAATTTACCGCATAAGCACCGATTGCCATAACGCTGTCTGTTGTTGAGGGAAAAGTTACTGTTGTCTCATCAGTAATTTTATCGGATATCCAGTGTGTTGTCCCTCCCCATGATTGAGTAACATCTACAAGATATCCGTCTATTATTACTTTATCTTCTGCTGTTGCTTTAATTTCCCAGTCTCCCTTAACTGTTCCCGAATCTTTTTCCGAAAATCCGAAACGAAATATTACGGTTCCCCTCGGCGATACATCCCTTGAATAAAAAATATTATAATTACCCACTTTAACAACTCCCGTTCCGAGCTTAAGTTCGGGAGAATGTTTTTTGTCGGGAGTTGTGATTTTGAACTTAACATTAATGTTTTTCCCTCTCCACAAAAAAGAGGCAAAAGCTCCGTCATTTTTCTTGCCTTCGCCCGTTGCGGGAGAGAAGAACTTATAAACTGAGGTTTGATTTTTTTTCAGTGTATCTTTTATATGCATTTTTCCTGTAGCAAGATTCCCGCCGCCTCCGATAACAGTTACCCCGCTTCTTGCAAGCTCATCGGCAAGCTGTTCCTCTTCGGTAGAACCGTCCATAAACTCCCACATCCATTCTCCGTCTTCAAATAATAGAATGTTGATTTTTTCGTCTCTAAGAAACCTTATTAAATCAGGAAAGTTTCTTACAAACCTCGGTGTGTAATCATATTTAATATTTGCCATAACTATTTCGGCATCCGGGGCAAATCCGTGTAATTTCTGCACTCCGTAATGTCCGCCCAGTATTATTCCGGCAACGCTTGTTCCGTGTTGAACAGAATCAGGTTCTGTTTTTATAAGATCTATTCCTCTTCTCCTCACCGAACCGTTCTTTTCTCTTACTGCCCTTATTTTTGAAGTCTTAAGAGCAATGATTTTTTCTCCTATATCAAGTTTACCGTTTGAATCAGAATCAATTGCAATAAAAATCTGTTCTCCGTAAGTAGGGTCGCTTTCGGTAAACCCGTCTTTTTCTCCGTAGTCCCGCTTTTTATTCCCATTAACATCAACATATAAAAAATCCATATCGGGATTAAAGTTTTTCCCATCAGTTTTTAAAAGATTGTATGTATTATTATTAATTTCCAAATACCTTAATATTTCGTCTATCTTTGCTACTCCGTCTCCGTTAATATCAACAGCATCTATCCCGGGAGTAAAGATTCCGTTCTTATCAAAATCAATCCAATCATACTCACCCCCGTCAGCGAAAAAGAAAAAGGGGTGAAAAACATCTATCCCCGAATCAACATCACCGACAACAACTCCTTTTCCTGTTATCGGATTTCCCTCTTTATCTATAAACTTTTCCTTTAACACGGTAGTAAACCATATATTTTCCTGACCGAAGCTTAATGAGGAAAAAAGAACGGTGATAACCAAAATCATTAGTCTTTCTTTCATATTTTTTAAAATTTTTAATTAGAATGGTAAATTTTAGACTTTTTATTATACAATTAAAATATAATACACTTAGAACCGTGTAAAAGTTGCATTCCTAAAAATTTATGTCTATTCCTGCATTTATTCTGTCATCAAGATCTCCCCCGATAAGTTCGTTTCCCGAGCCGATAAAAGTAACTCCTTCTAACCTTGTTGCAGAATACTTAAAAGAAAACTCAACCGAATTTAAAATTTTTGCCCTTAAAACCAAATACCACCTGACCCCTTTTCCGTAAAGTGCAACATTAGAAACTATACCCCTGACCTCTTCCTCGTATTCATAAATTCTGCTGTCGTAATTATCTGTTTGAAAAAAGGCGATTCTTGAAGAGAGCACAATTTTTTTAATGAGTGAAATTTTTATGTCCGAATAAAATAAATACCCCCTGCTTTTCATTCCTGTATTTTTATAATTAACATTAGTAAACTCCGCTCTTGAACCTATCAAAAACTTTCCGGAAAAATCATAAACAAATCCGCACCTTAAATTAAACTGATTTCTATTGTCAATAACTCCCATCTGTCTTCCTTCTTCGTCTGAGGTTATTATTCTTTCTTCTTTGTTTTTATTTTTAATTTTCAACGAAACCATAAAACCTTTTTTTATAAAAAGGTTTGCATCTGCAAGGAAATCATTTCCCGTTGTCGGAACGGGATTATAATAAGTTCTATAAGGAAATCTAAACTGGTCAAAATATAAATTCACCGAAAGTCCCGAAAAAGGGTTGAGTGACAATCCGGTATAAAAGCCCGTTTCGTTTCTTGTATTTCCGTTACTTTCGCCGAAACCGAAAGAATGAACAGGGGTGAAATTCTCCGGATAATTTCTATACAGAAAAATAAGCGAAACCGGTTTTCCTAATACAATCTGTATTCCGCCCACGCCGGCGATTGCTCCTGATTGCGAGCGAGCGGCTTCTCCGAATATATTAATATTGCCGTATCCGAAATCAGCATCCGCACTTATAATTTCTGCTTTATTTCCGCTGAAATTATACAATTCTTTAGTCGAATCTGTTATAACATCTTTTGAATATTTTGATCTCCAATACGTAATACCCGTTTTGAAGTATCCTTTGCCGAAAATATTTCTTGTGCTTTGCTTCAAACCGAATTCTCCGGAATAAGAAAGTCTTGCCCCCGAAAATATTTCTTCCACAGCGTTGCTACGGTTTTTTTCGTTTATCGTTCTATGATATCCGTCATAATAAAAACCCTTTACGGCATTCAGAGTAGTGTCTATTGTTGCATCAAGAGAATTGTCTGAATAAAACATGTAAAAACCGAAATTCTTAAACATTATATTTAATGCGGCTCCCCTAAAAAACTGTATCTCGCTTGTAGAGCGATATGGCGAGAGTCCTGAAGGTTTTTTCTTTACAATACTAACTGCCTCCGATCCTTTTATATATGAAACCGAAGTCCACAGCCCGACACCCTGACCAAAATTAAGCGAATAATCACCGGCAACAATATTTACCGAGACTCCCGATATGTTAAGGTTTGTTTCTATAAATCCGGAATAAAAATCGGTCAAACTTTGCTCGCCCTTATCTTTTTCTAAAGTAATACCCCCGTTAAGTAAGAAATTTTTTTCTTTGTATAGAAGTCTAAGACGGTTATATACCTTGGGAATTGTGCCGAGATAATTCCCGTTTTCAAATCCCTTACTAATCTTAAGATCGTGTGATATATAGTTTCTGAACTGGAGTTTAAAAGAGGATCCAACATTTGTCCTACCGCTTTCTTTCTCAAAAATAATCGTACCTGTTTCTTCTTTTACATAGTCTTCGGATGTTGAACCTGCAAACACAAAAAACTTAATCTTTTTATAAAGATTTTCGTCTATTCCTATTACTTTTTTTAATTCTCTTTTCGATTTGTATTTTCCGTTTATTTTTCTGTATTCTACAATTCTTGAGGCTATCAAAGAAGTTACAAAAGGAATCTCGTCTATTTCTTCTTTGGTGGCAGTATTAATGTCAACAGGGTTTCTGCGATAATCATCTATTTGCTCGAGCAATTCAGAATTCCGAGTATCGTCTGTGACCTCATCAAGTAGTTTCTCTAAAAGATAAAAATCGTCAAGCGAAGTAGTATCCGATTTAGGTTCGTTCAAAATAACGGATTTACCGGAATCTACGGGCAAACCTAACGAATCATTTACAATTATTTTGTAAGGATTTTCTATATGTTTTAAAAAAAGGGAATCTTGTAGATAAACATATTTTGGCTGCTGAAAATTTTCAGTTTGTGAAAAAAGCTTGCTGTACAGAAAACAAGAAAATAGGAGGAATAGGAGGATTGAGGGCAGAATTTTCAAGTCTGCACAGCAAGCTTAAAATTTAAAAAACTTATTCACCTGTATTTTTAATTTCAGGCATTAACATTGGTCCCCCTTAGAACCCCGTAAATGACGGTTTTTAAAATATCTTTATTCTATTTACCCCGAAAACTGTTTTACCGCCCTGGCTTTGTAAAAACACCACAATGTGCGAATTCTTCGGGTTTATCCCCGCTTTTAAATTATAATTTTTAATAGTATTTGTCAATACACCTATTGATAGACTAATTGCATCGCCGTTATTTGAGGTGAGAAAGTCTCTGTATGTATTCTGGTGAACTTTTTCTCCGTTTGTCCCTGTGTAATACAATTCGTTTTCAGTCACGGCTGCAAAGAGCCTCAAATCAGAAATAACATCTCCCGAAATCTGTTTTGACGAAATATTAAGTGTTCCGGCTCTTGTTGCAGTATCATAATTGTTTGTCAGCATTACCTCAATTATCGGATCCGTAGTAAGTTTCTGATTAATCAAATTTGTCCACACAGATTGATCGAAATTCGGCATATTAACACCCATTAAAGATCCTGCGGGATTCCACGTATACTCATAATAAAGATGTCTTGCAACACTGCCGGACGGATTAAATACATAAAAAGGATCGTATCCGTTATAATTTGAGTGATATCTTATAATAATTACATTTGTATCATTTATTGAAACGCCTTTAAGACTGTCAATATTATCGAGAAAATATCCGGGCGGGGGACAATTCGGACAGTTAACTGCCGTAAAAAACTCAATAAGAACTTTATTTTTGGCTTTTCCGGAGATTTGTCTTTGTTGAACAGGGTTATCATTCGATTCGCAGGAATAGAGCATTACGGAAATTACCGTAATTAATATTATTAAGACCGTCTTTTTCATTTAAAATACTTTTAATTATTACTAATGACTAAAATTTTGAATTAATTGTAAGGCGGAAACCCTCAAAAGGTCTTACATATCTACAGATGCCGTTTGTACACCGCACCCCTCCGCGTTCGGTTCCGTAAGAAACGGTTACAGTATTTCCTTCGTTTATTTTATAAGATACTTCTCCCAGTATCCAATTTTTCTTCCCTGTTGGTTCTTCTTCGTTTGTGGTCCATTCATAACTCAGAGTAGCGCTTAAATCGGGGGATTTAGAGAGACTAAGCATAATTAGCTGGTTAATGAAGTCATTATCTCCCAATCCTGAATCGGTATAAAACTTAACAAACTGCTGCTCAAAGTTAAGTTTAAGTGTATAGTCCTTGATAAAAGTATATCTAAATTCGGTAGGCATCGTTATTGCTTTAAGTTTTTCGGAAGCTGCGGGATTAAGGTTATCGTAGGTAACAGACTTCTGATAATCAAATGCCAATTTGCCGTATAATTTTTCCGTAGCATACCATTCGCCTTCTAAAAAAAATTCATACCAGGGAGAAAAAGCATCCTCGCCCGAGGGTAAGAAGTCAGAACTTCTGTTTACTCTCTCGTATACCGTTCTGCCTCCCGTTCCTACATTTTTATAATCATAATGTCTTGAAGCAAACGCAGAATTAAAATTAAAAGTGAGTTCGCCTGTCGGGGCATAAATTATATCCAACTGTGCGCCGACTTCATCGTTAAAGTCAACAACGTGGGGATATCTCGAGAGTAGAGTTGTTGCATGCTCTTTTACAACGGTTGGCGGATTTTGATAAGGTTGCATTCTGGTCGGTCGATCCGGAGCTCTGTAGTCCGGTGCCGTCAAATCAAACCTGTAGTTTTTATAATCAAGCGTAAAACCTAATTTCGGAAGAGAGTATGAAACCGAACCGTAAAACCCGTCCCCCTTTGCATTAAAGGCTACGGGATAAATTGTGTTCGGCGTTGTATTAGTGTGTTTATGAGTATAAGATGCAAATACCTGCAAACCTCCGATGGTTAAAGAGGCATAACCTTCGGGGATATAAGATTCTGTTAACGTTGTATCTAATGCCGTCGGAACTTGCCCTTTTGAATAAACATAATTTCCGCCTATATTCAGAAATTTCCATGGCGATATTTCGAAGTTTGCGTTTCTAATGTCGTATGTTTCAACCCTTGTAGGAACAAGATAATCATTAAAAAGCATTCTTCCGCCCAGAATCATTCCCTTGATTTTAACGGGTTTTTTATCACCGAATGTTTTCTTATAAGATACCTTAATTCCGTCAACACCGGTATCATAAAATTGTCCCCTGTCTTCAAAAAGATTCAAAGACATTCCTCTGCCGACAATTTCCCAGAAATCTCCCGCTCTTAGATTAATTCCAATCGAATTATTTCCGTATTCAATATATCTTTTTTTGATACCCCTGAAATCTACTCCGTATTCTATCGGTTGATCAATTTCGTAGCGCATTCCGAATATAATATCGTTGACGGAAATTCTTGCGTCAGCAACATTTTCGAAATATTCCTTTCCGTAAGTTTGTCCGAGATTAGTTTCTTTTCCGCTTCCGTATCTAAAAAGGTTATTAAGGGCTGCTTTTACATTAAGGTTTATTTGAGCATTAGCGGATACAGAAATGAACAGCAAGACAACAATTAAGTATTTTTTCATATCAAAAAGATTGTAAAATGTTTTTTAATTACCGTATCGGGTTAAAACAACTCATGATATTAATCTTTATCGTTAAACCCCGATAAAGCATTTTTAATTTCGGACTCCAGTTTCTTTTCGTCTCCTGTTTTAAAGCCCGTATGAATATTTAATATTTCCTTCTTTTTATTAATTAAAATGGAATAAGGCATTTCGTCTTTTCCGCTATATGCCTCAAAAACTTTTTTGTCCGTATCCAAAAGCACGGTAAATTTATAGCCTTGTGCCGAAATAAATGATTTAACCTTTGAAACGGATTTCTGGTTGTCTATATTCAAAGCTACGTATTCAAAACCTTTATCTTTATATCTCTCGTAAACTTCGGACATTTTCTTCATCTCTTCTTTACAGGGTGTGCACCATGTTGCCCAGAAACTCAGCATAACAACATCGGCTTTTTCAAATATACTGCTTAAAGTAACATCGTTACCGTCAATATCGGGAAGTTTAAAATCATAATACATCTGTGCTTTTAATAAAGGAGTGAAAATTAAAATAAATAATACTAAAAAAATTGATTTCTTCATGATTATGTTTTTAATAAATATAAAATAACGGCTGTTATAACAAGGTTCAGCAAAGCAACGGGAAGCATTATTTTCCATCCGAGATTCATAAGTTGATCGTATCGGAATCTCGGTATTGTCCACCTTACCCAGATAAAAAAGAGAACCATAAAAAAC
>FVAA010031180.1_pt1 | contig 12784 bp, 9 predicted proteins | sample 1504571 | NCBI WGS metagenome assembly FVAA01 (sample SAMEA4475357, study PRJEB15587) | soil metagenome | biome: Soil; feature: Field | place: India | collected 2015-03-11 | depth 0 m
AAAAAGCAAAATTTTTCCCGCCTCTTCTTTTCCTATTCCTCTTGTTCTTAAATAAAACATTTCTTCTTTATTTAACTGACCCGTGGTCGCTCCGTGGCTGCATTTAACGTCATCGGCAAAAATCTCAAGTTGCGGTTTAGAATTTACGGTTGCGGTATCAGAAAGCAGAATGTTGTTATTTGTCTGATAAGCATTGGTCTTCTGTGCATCGGGTCTGACCATTATTTTTCCGTTAAATACCGCATTTCCGTTTCCGTAAATTATTCCTTTATATAATTCGTTACTGTGACTATTAGGCATCGCGTGGTCAGCCAAGGTATGATTATCTACGGTCATATCGTTACCAACCAAATAAAACCCTCTGTAATAACAGTCAATTCCCGAGCCTCCGAGATACGAATTCAGATTTTTTCTCGTTAACGACCCTCCCCATATAACAACGGTTGAGAAAAGTCTGCTGTAATCATTCTGATAAACCTGTGTAGTATCGACCGAAGAAACATCTTTTCCGTAATTATAAATCACGGTATGGTGAAGTTCCGAGTTCTTTCCGAGTATAATTTCGCTGACGGAATTAACAAGTTCGGGTGCATTGCCTTCGTGTATCTCAATAATTTCGGAAACAGAATTCTCTTCAAAAATAAATAAATTCCTTGGTTGAGATAAAAGATGTTTATCGTCTTTTTCAGGAACAGCAAGATTTAAAATAATAAGCGGTTTATTTATTTTTGAATTCTGCCTAACGGTTACAAAGCATCCGTCGTTTGCGTATGCCGTATTTAAAGCAGTAAAGCCGTCCGTTTTAAAATCCGCATATTTTCCGTAATGCTCGCTCAAAATATTCGGATTGGTTCTCTGCGCATTTTTGAAACTATCAACCGAAATATCTTCTTCTGTATTAATATTCGATAAAGAAGGAATATATCTGCCGTTTATAAAAACAATTTTATATGCTTCAAGATTAGGTATAAGATATTTTGATATATCGGAAACATTCTTATAATCGGGTAACTTATCTTTAAAAGTTTGTTTATAGGTTCTGTTTATGATTGGCTTAATGTTTGTAAATCTCCACTCCTCGTTGTTTCCGGAAGGAAACCCGATAGTTTCAAAAGATTTTTTCCCCTCAAGCCGTATTTTATGAATTGATGCAGCGGCAGCCGTATCAAGCAAAGATTCAAAATCTCTGTATTCTGATAGTAATTTTACTTTTAAGTCTGTATTCATATATAATCAAAGTTTAATCATTAATACAATTATTGAACAATTCCTTCTTCTTTAAGCCAGGTATAACCGTGGTCTTCAAGATGCAAAGCAAGTTCTTTATCTCCGGATTTGACAATCTTTCCGTCCGATAAGACATGAACGAAATCAGGAACAAGATATTCGAGAAGTCTTTGATAATGTGTAATAACAATAAAAGCATTATCTTTTGATCTCAATTTATTAACCCCCGAAGCAACTATTTTCAAGGCATCTATATCAAGACCCGAGTCTGTTTCGTCAAGAATTCCGAGTTTAGGTTCGAGCATCGCCATCTGGAATATTTCATTTCGTTTTTTTTCTCCGCCAGAAAAACCGACATTAACATACCTGCTTGTCATTTCGGGATTTAGTTCTACAAGTTTTGCTTTTGATTTCATAAGTTTAAGGAAATCCACAGCCGATATCGGTTCCAACCCTCTGTATTTGCGTATTTCGTTTATAGCAGTCTTAAGGAAATTTGTATTAGAAACGCCGGGTATCTCAACGGGATACTGGAATGCAAGAAAAATTCCTTCCCTTGCCCTATCCTCGGGGGCAAGTTCGAGAAGATTTTTTCCGTTATAAATTACCTCGCCTTTTGTAACCTCAAATTCCTCACGTCCTGCAAGGACGGATGCAAAGGTCGATTTTCCCGAACCGTTAGGTCCCATAATTGCATGAACTTCTCCCGGTTTTACTTCAAGATTTATTCCTTTTAGAATTTCTTTGTCTTCAATTTTCGCATGTAAATTTTTTATGGTTATCATTTATTTTCTAATTTATATGTATATGTAATTTTTAAAATTATTTTATCCTACGCTACCCTCAAGTGAAATTGCGAGCAGTTTCTGGGCTTCAACGGCAAATTCCATAGGAAGATTGTTAAGCACCTCCCTTGCATAACCGTTAACAATAAGTGCAACGGCATCTTCTTCCGATATCCCCCTTTGATTGCAGTAGAAAAGAATATCCTCTCCGATTTTTGATGTTGTTGCTTCGTGTTCAACGGTAGCCGTTTTATTTTTTATATCAAAATACGGGAAAGTATGGGCTCCGCATTTATCTCCCATTAAAAGAGAGTCACACTGAGAATAATTCCTTGCATTAAAGCAATTAGGACTTACTTTTACTAAACCCCTGTAACTGTTTTGGCTCTTCCCTGCCGAGATGCCCTTTGACACTATTCTACTTTTAGAGTTATTACCGATATGAATCATTTTCGTCCCCGTATCTGCCTGTTGGAAATTATTAGTAAGGGCTACGGAGTAAAATTCGCCAATTGAATTATCGCCTTTTAATATTACGCTCGGATACTTCCATGTGATAGAAGATCCTGTTTCAACCTGCGTCCATGAAATTTTAGAATTCCTACCGCATATTCCTCGCTTGGTAACAAAATTATAAACTCCCCCTTTACCTTCGCTGTCTCCCGGGTACCAATTCTGAACGGTAGAGTATTTTATTTCTGCATTATCAAGGGCAATCAGTTCCACTACCGCAGCGTGTAACTGATTTTCGTCTCTCATAGGTGCGGTGCATCCTTCAAGATAACTGACATAAGAACCTTCATCTGCTATTATAAGAGTCCTTTCGAATTGTCCTGTGTTTGCGGCATTAATTCTGAAATAAGTCGAGAGTTCCATCGGACATCTCGTCCCTTTAGGAATATAAACAAAAGAGCCGTCGCTAAATACCGCAGAATTTAATGCGGCGAAAAAATTATCGGTATAAGGCACTACCGAACCTAAATATTTTTTAACAAGTTCGGGATAAAGTTGAACTGCCTCGCTTATAGGGCAGAATATTATTCCGAGCTCCGAAAGTTTTTCTTTATATGTGGTGGCAACCGAAACGCTATCAAGCACTGCATCAACCGCTACTCCGGCAAGAAATTGCTGTTCTACCAGCGGTATTCCGAGCTTATCGTAAGTTTCTTTAATCTTCGGATCAAGTTCATCAAGAGATTCAATTTTTTTCTGCTGTTTCGGTGCTGCGTAATATATTATATCCTGATAATCTATCGGCGGATATTTAACATTGGGCCAGGTCGGCTCTTTCATCTTAAGCCAATGCCTGTATGATTTAAGTCTCCATTCCAACATAAAATCGGGTTCTTCTTTTTTCTTCGAAATAAATTTTATCACATCTTCATTCAATCCTTTAGACAAAGTCTCCATTTCGATATCTGAAGTAAATCCGAATTCGTATTCAGTCCCGATTTTTTCTTTTATTATGTCTTCGCTCATATATTTTTTAAAATTACAAAGATTAACACAAATAATTAAGTAACAAGAGTTTAGATAAAACAGGACTAATTTAGTCCTATTTCTTATGAAAACCTGTAATGATTACAAAAAGTTCAAATTCTTCTATTCATTGTATTTAGGGCATAATAAAATTAAATTTAATGATAATATAAAAACAAACTATGATACACAAATCTATTTTATTCTTTTTAGTTGTTGCAATATTCTCATTGTCTTACGGTTTTTACTCCGATAAAACCGATAAGTCTCCCCTTGAGAGATATTCTACGGTTAAAGTTTATGCAACATCGGAAGGTGATATTTTAAAGTTAATCCAAAACGATATTACTGTCGAAAACTATAGCGGTAAATTTACTGACGGTCTTACTCTCTTAATAAATCAGGAAGAGTTAGCAAGATTAAAAAACACAGGACTTAGGTATGAAGTTACCATACCTGATATGGACGAATTTTATAAAAATCGGCTTCCTTCAACTCCGCAGGAAATGTTGAAAAGTTCGGAAATAATGAGAAGCGACAACATTACGGGATTCGGATACGGAAGCATGGGGGGGTATTACACATACGCAGAAGTTGTTCAAAAACTTGATTCAATGAGATTACAGTATCCAAATTTGATTACCGCAAAACAGGATCGGGGGACAACATACGAAAACAGGAAGGTGTGGTCAGTTAAGATTTCTGACAATCCCGATATTGACGAATCTGCAACAGAACCTGCTATTTATTTTGACGGGCTTCATCACGCAAGAGAGCCGCAAAGTATGGCATGCCTGATGTATTATATGTATTGGCTACTTGAAAATTACGGAACTAATCCGGAGGCTACTTATCTTGTAAACAACCGAGAAATATATTTTATTCCCGTGGTTAATCCCGACGGATATTCATACAATCAGCAAACAAATCCTAACGGAGGAGGAAGTTGGAGAAAGAACAGGAGTTTAAATTCAGGTTCCTACGGAGTTGACCTTAACAGAAATTATTCTTACAAGTGGGGATATGATAATGTCGGTTCAAGCGGGACTCCGTCATCCGACACTTACAGAGGACCATCTCCGGCATCGGAGCAGGAAACACAGGGCGTTCAGAATCTTGTTAATATGATTCAACCCGCTATTGCATTTTCTATGCATTCAGAAGCATCTTCATGTTTAAATCCATGGGGTTATGTTGATACTGCAATTTCATACAACATATATTCCGAGTTTTCGTCCGACTTTGCCGCATACAGTCAGTATTTATACGGCACGGTCTCGCAGATGCTTGCATATACATCAAACGGAACAACAAGGGATTACCTTCACTCAATAGGGACTTATTGCTGGGTAATTGAAGTCGGAGGAGGAAGCTTCTGGCCTGCAATAGGAAATATCATTCCCGTTTGCAACGAAAATATGAGGGGATTAAAATATCTAACCTGGGTCGGCGGAGCATTTATCACGCCGCAAAGTTATAAAATTACAGGAAAGGGATATGCGGAAAAAAATGATACTTTAAAACTTGAAGTAGAACTGAAAAATAAAGGACTTAAAAAAACCGCTAATAATGTAACGGTTGAAGTAACAACTTCCTATCCGAATGTTGTTCCTCTTGTATCTCTTGTTAATTATGACAGTGTCCTTTCAAGACAGAGAAAAAGCAATACATTGAATCCGTTTATGTTCAGACTTACTCAGGCAGCAAATTATATGGATGAAATTCCGCTTATAATTTCGTATAAACAAGAAGGTGTCGAATCGTTTAAAGACACACTAAGAATTACTGTCGGCAAAGCAACGGTATTATTCAGTGACGACGCTGAAGCGGGAACTTCAAGGTGGGATAAGAGCGGGACACAATTAATGTGGGATACGACTTTTTGCGACTCAAAGAGCGGAAATTATTCGTTTGCGGATTCCAGATACGGAAATTCACGTAACAGCACCACAAATTATTTCACATTACGCGATACTATAGACTTAACGGGAACCGCAAATCCGAGACTTGAATTCTGGGCAAAATGGGCTCAGGAAATCGGGTACGACTATACAAGAATCCAGATAAGCACAAACTACGGTTCAACATGGACTAATCTGAGCGGAAGATACTCGGGCACTCTCGGCGGACAACCGTCCTACGTTAATTTAAAATACTGGGTAAACGAGAGCATCAATCTTACTCCTTACATCGGACAAAGAATCAGATTGCGTTTTACTTTATACACGGACAGCGGAACACCGGGAGACGGATTTTATTTCGATGATTTCAAGGTTATAAATTACACTAACACGGTTACTTCTGTTTCGGAAAACGGAAACAGTATTCCCGATAAATACAATCTCTCACAGAATTATCCGAATCCTTTTAATCCCGTTACGACAATTAATTATTCTCTGCCCTCAGACGGATTTGTTTCGTTGAAGGTATACGACATTACGGGGAAACAGGTTGCGGAACTTGTAAACGGTATTAAGAAAGCAGGAAATTATCAGGCGGTATTTGACGGTAGTTTCCTTTCAAGCGGCGTATATTTTTACAGTATTAAAATAAACGGCTTCTCGGATACAAAATCTTTTGTTTTGATGAAATAATATAATTTGCAGAATTTATTAAGCCCAATGATATTACATATTGGGCTTTTTTATTTTTATTAATCGATGTCTCCATACATATATTACGGAACTACATTAAATCCCGAAATCATTAAACCGGAAGATATTCTTCAGGCATACGCTTCGGGTTTTTTTCCTATGGGTGACGGAGACGGCTCTGTAAGCTGGTATGATCACCGGCCAAGATCGGTAATTCCTCTCGACAATGATTTTTTTATTAACATAAGTAGATCATTGAAGCAGGTTTTAAATAAAAAGATTTTTGAAATAAAATTTAACTGTGATTTCAGGGGCGTAATTAACGAATGCGCATCTTCGCACGGAGAGACATGGATAACTCCCGAAATAATCTTTCAATATACAAGGCTCCATAATCTTGGATACGCCCACAGCGTTGAGGCATATAAAAACGGGATACTTGCGGGAGGATTATACGGTGTGGCATACAAAGGTGCTTTTTTCGGAGAATCTATGTTTTACAGGGAAAGCAATGCTTCTAAGGTTGCATTCACGGCTCTTTATGATGTCTTAAAGAAAAACAGATATATTCTTCTTGATACACAAATGATGACTCCTCTGATGAAAAGTTTCGGAGCGGTATTAATTGATAAAAATAAATATCTTTTGCTTTTAAAAAAGGCAATGAGAGTTAACAGAATTTTTAAATACTCATCATGATTATAATGAACTTTAAAGTATCGGACATTATTAATAATTTATATAACCAATATTAATTTTTGATAGAAACCAAAAAAAACGCAGAGAAAGCTGTCCTTGTTTATTTTTCGGTAAAGGATAATGCAAAGGAAAACAGAATTAAAGAGTCGCTTGATGAACTAAAATCTCTTGCAATAACCGCAGGGGCTGAAGTTGTCAAAGCATTTTATCAGATATCGGATAATTTCGATTCCCGTTATATGATAGGGAAAGGAAAAGTGTCGGAAATAGCCGACTTTGTATCAGAAAACAATATATCCACCGTAATATTTGAGAACGAACTTTCTTACACTCAGTTAAGAAATCTTGAGAAAGAAATTAACTGTAAAATTCTCGATAAATCAAATCTTATTTTAGATATATTTGCGGAAAATGCAAGAACCGCTCAGGCAAAACTCCAGGTCGAACTTGCCCAACTTGAATATCTTCTCCCGAGACTGACGCGTCAGTGGACTCACCTTTCAAAGCAATACGGGGGAATCGGAACAAAAGGACCCGGTGAAACACAGATTGAAACGGACAGACGTCTTATTAAAAAAAGAATTTCCGTTCTGAAAGAAAAACTTGAAGTGATAGAAAGGCAAATGAAAACCCAGTCAAACGAAAGGAAAAATTTCATAAGGGTTTCTCTTGTCGGATATACAAATGCGGGTAAGTCAACTCTGCTTAATACCTTAACGGGTTCAAATGTTTATGTTGAAAACAAACTATTTGCAACTTTAGATACTTCAACAAGGGCTTTAAATCTTAAAGACGAAAAGGTAAAAGATATTATATCCCGTTTTCCTAAAAAAATTCTTATATCGGATACGGTCGGATTTATTAAAAATCTTCCTCATAATCTGATTGAATCTTTTAAGTCAACGCTGTATGAGGTGGTCGAATCCGATATTCTTCTCCATGTAATCGATGCATCTAATCCCGCCTTTAAAGAACAAATGGCGGTTGTATCAGAAACGTTAAACGAAATCGGTGCGGGTAACAGGAGAATAATAAACGTATTTAATAAGGTAGATATGATTAAAGATAAAGACATCATTTCGGAATTAAAATCGGAATACCCCAACGGAGTATTTATTTCTGCAAGCAAGGGAATAAATCTTAATTCTCTTATAACGGCAATCAAAGATATTTTCGCTTCTTATACAACAGATAAGACTATTAAATTAAAACATGACGATTACAAAGGGTTAAGCAAAATTTACACGAGTGCCGAGGTTAGAGAGGTTAAATATCTAAAGTCAGGAATTAAAGTAAAAATAAAAGAGTTTAATAAGTAAAGAACGGATTTTAATATCTGCTTAGAAAAATAAATTTATCCAAATGACAAACACAAATTATAAAAGCGCAGACTATTACCTCATAGATGATTTACTGACGGAAGAGGAAAAAGCAATTAGAGATACCGTAAGGGATTTTGTTAATAACGAAGTCCTGCCGATTATTGAAAAATATAATCAGGAAATGAAATTCCCTATGGAAATTGTCCCGAAAATGGCGGAACTCGGCGTATTCGGTCCGACACTTCCGACCGAATACGGGGGTATGGGCATTAACAACATTGCATACGGACTGATAATGCAGGAACTTGAACGGGGCGACAGCGGAGTAAGAAGTTTCGCCTCTGTTCAATCGGGTCTGGTAATGTATCCTATTTATACTTTCGGCAGTGAAGAGCAAAAAAAATACTGGCTTCCGAAACTTGCAAAAGCAGAAAAGATAGGATGTTTTGGACTTACCGAGCCCGATTACGGAAGCAATCCGGGTGGGATGATAACAAAAGCAGAAAAAGTAAACGGAGGATATCTTCTTAACGGAGCAAAAATGTGGATTACAAACGGAACTATTGCAGACGTTGCCGTGGTTTGGGCTAAACTTGACGGTAAAATCAGAGGATTTCTTGTCGAAAAAGGAACTAAAGGGTTTTCCGCACCCGAAATGAAAGGAAAATTATCTTTAAGGGCATCGGTTACATCCGAACTTGTATTTGAAGACTGTCTAATACCCGAAGAAAATCTTCTGCCGGGTTCGAACGGGCTTAAATCACCCCTGATGTGCCTTACTCAAGCGCGTTACGGGATAGCGTGGGGAGTATTAGGGCTGGCAATGGAGTGTTACAGCACTGTTTTAAATTATTCCCTGTCAAGAATCCAATTCGGTAAACCGATTGCATCATACCAGATTACTCAGGAAAAACTTGCGTATATGATTACGGAAATAACAAAAGGTCAATTGCTCGTTTACCGCCTCGCTCAGTTAAAAGACAACGGAAAAATGAGACCGCAGCACGTATCAATGGCAAAAAGAAACAATTGTGAGATTGCGAAAATAATTGCCTCTATGTCAAGAGAAATGCTCGGTGCGAACGGAATACTCGATGAATATCCCGTAATGAGACATCTTAATAATATTGAATCCGTAAAGACTTACGAAGGAACACACGAAATGCACACGCTTATACTCGGTCAAGACGTTACGGGAATCGCCGCATACGAATAAAAAGATAAAGAAGAATGAAAAAGTTCGAAATACCCGTATTCTACAGAAGCGGTTTAATAACAAAAATTAAACGCTTAAGAGAGTCTAATGACAAAAGAAAAAAGGATTATACTCCTACCGAACTGAATTTCGGTCCCGTTTCTTTTCTTCTTGCCAGGCATTTCGGATTTTGTTATGGCGTTGAAAACGCGATTGAAATATCTTACCGTGCACTTGAAGAAAATAAAGATAAAAATATTTATCTGCTTAGCGAAATGATTCATAATCCCGAAGTTAATAACGACCTTGTCAGCAGAGGGGTCAAATTTATAACCGACACAGGGGGCAAACAAATTATAGAATGGGATAATCTGAAAAAAGATGACATTGTTATTATCCCTGCATTCGGGACAACCGTTGAAATCCAGAAAAAACTTACAGAACTCGGTCTTGAAACTTTAAAATACGACACTACATGTCCTTTTGTCGAAAAAGTATGGAACAGGGCTGCGGGACTGGGAAAATCGGGTTTTTCGGTAATAGTGCACGGCAAACAAAAACACGAGGAAACAAGAGCAACTTTCTCTCACAGCAAAGAAAACGCACCGACACTTATAGTAAGAAATCTTGAAGAAACAAAAAAACTTGGAGATTATATATTGGGAATACTGGAAAAAGAAAATTTTTTAAAAATATTCGGTGATAAAATCTCAACGGGTTTTGATCCCGAAAAACATTTAGATAAAATAGGCGTCGTGAATCAAACAACAATGCTTGCAACGGAAACAGAGGAGATAGCCGAATACCTGAGAAACATAATGATTAAAAAATTCGGCGAGGAAAACATAAAACTTCACTTTGCCGACACAAGAGATACCCTGTGCTATGCTACGCACGATAATCAAAGGGCAACTATGGCTCTTCTCGAAGAAAGTGCGGATGTCGCAATTGTTGTGGGCGGTTATAACAGTTCAAATACTTCTCATATTGTCGAATTATGCGAGCAAAAATTACCGACTTTTTTTATATCATCAGAAGAAAAAATAATCTCTGCGGATTCCGTACTTCATTATGATTTTCACGAAGGTAAAGAAAAAGTAACAAAAAAATACATTCCCGATCTTAATAATGCAAGAATTATGTTGACCAGCGGAGCATCTTGTCCCGATTCAATAGTAGAGGGTGTTCTTTTGAAAATTCTCTCTTACTATGAAAATAAAAAATCCGTCGACGAGGTGATTGCGGAAATAGAATATAAATATCCGCAGAAATGAAGGAATACATTAAGGTGTGCGAACTAAAAGACCTTAGCGAAAAAAAAGGTTTAAGATTTTTTGCTGATGAGAATACCGATATTGCCGTCTTTCTAATAAACGGAAAAATTTATGCATTTGATAATGTTTGTCCGCATAATCACACTCCTAAAATACACCTCGGATATATTGAAAACGACAACATAATTTGTCCCGTTCATTTTTTTAAATTCGACATTAAATCCGGCAAACATCAGGACGGAACAGGATGTTCTTTGAGAGTTTTCGAAGTTAAACTGGAGGGTGAAGAAGTTTTTGTCGAGAAACCCGAATCAAAAACTTTTAATTTTGACTTTTAAGAATTGTAATTTTTAAAAAAGTTAAAATACGCTACGGAACTCAGAGAAAAAATATTACGGATATGCCTTGATGCGGGATTTGCAAAAGCAGGATTCGCGAAAGCAGAACCGCTTGAAAAAGAATACGAAAGATTTCAAAAATGGATTGCAGACGGAATGAATGCGGATATGGAATGGATAAATAAAAATACGGCAAGAAGAATTGATCCGTCGAAAATTTTTGATAATGTAAAGACAATAATATCGCTTGCCTATATTTATGATACACCTTTTGAGCATAATAAATCGGATAATATTCCTAAAATCTCAAGATATGCGTGGGGTAAAAAAGATTATCACAATGTAATTAAGAAGATACTTAAAGACGTTTGTAAGAAAATTGAGGATCTTGAAACGGGAATAAAGACAAAATACTACGTCGATGACGGTCCCGTAATGGAAAAGGCTCTTGCAGTAAGGGCGGGATTAGGGTGGCAGGGAAAGAACACGCTTGTTATTGATCCGGAACTGGGAAGTTATTTTTTTCTTGCCGAAATTTTTATTAATGTCGAAATTAATCAATCGGATAGAATTGATGATATGTGCGGGGGGTGTAATATCTGCGTAAATGCCTGTCCGACGGGGGCTTTATCGGACGGCTACCTTGATTCAAATCTTTGTATTTCTTATCTGACTATAGAGAACAGAAATAAAATACCCGAATACATAAATACCGAAAGATGGATATTCGGATGCGATATATGTCAGGAAGTATGTCCGTTTAATAAGAGAAAATTTATCACGGATAACGAATATTTTTTCCCTAATAAAAATATTTTTAATAAATCCGCAGAAGAACTGCTTGCCTTTACGGAGAACGATTTCGAAAGGGAATTTACGGGAACCCCTGTTAAAAGAGCAAAATATTCAGGATGGCAAAGAAACCTGAAACATTTTATGAAGACAAAAAAATAATTTTATTTAATAATCAAAAGTTTTTTTGTCGCCGCAAACCTTTCTTTTTTTGTTATCGGATCTTCGATTCTTAAACAATAGAAATATACTCCAGAATTCATATTTGCAGCATTGAAAATTGCTTCATATACGCCGGGCATTAGCGTCTCTTTTACGAGCGTTATTACTTCCCTGCCGAGAAGATCATATATGATAAGTGTTGCAAAACCGTTTTGAGATAGTGTTAATTTATTTTCCGGAATACAAAATTTAATAACGGTTGATGTATTAAAAGGATTAGGATAATTCTGATATAAAAAATATGACTCGGAAATAACTTCGTTAGACGACCTCACCTCAAGAGGCGGAAAGCTTCTAAAATTACAAACATAAGTGTCGCAACTTGTATCTGACTGAACGTTTTCTTCCCAATTGCTTGCCCATAAAATCCTCTTCCCTTCCCTGCTAACGGTTGCATGAGGTTCAGCCCAATATATACTGCTATCGGGATCGGGGGTAATCGGAGAAAACCGTCTGCTGTGATGATGCGCTATCCTTGCTGTCTGCCTGCTTCCGTCAAGTTTTAAAGCAAATACTTCATTTTCAAACGAAAGCCAAGATGCGCTGTCCGCAGTTAATCTTCCGACATAATCAAATGTACTCACAAAACAATAATTTTTTTGTTGTTCGTTTCTGCATGAAATATGTAAATCAAAGAACGGTGATAAACCTAATAAAACTGTCTCCTGTCCGTTGTTAATTAAAATCTTTTTAATAAATGTTTTATTGGAATCGGCGTCATAATATGCCATTACTAATATCTCATTTCCGTAAGCATCGGTTCCGATATCGCTATGACCTGCACCGAGAGGTTTTTGCCACAAAAAATTAAAATTCCTTGAATATACCTCAATACCGTGGTATCTCCCCTGAATATT
>FVAA010312565.1_pt1 | contig 12560 bp, 8 predicted proteins | sample 1504571 | NCBI WGS metagenome assembly FVAA01 (sample SAMEA4475357, study PRJEB15587) | soil metagenome | biome: Soil; feature: Field | place: India | collected 2015-03-11 | depth 0 m
TATTCTGCTATTAGGGATAGCACAATATTCTCGGATACCCTGAAAGTCGAGCCTTTTTCTTCAAATAAAATTGAGAATTCTGTAATTTTCAATAATCTATCCGATTCAATTTCCATAGACAACATCATATGGAATGACAGAAGAAATTTAAATGAAATTCTTAATGAAGTTAGCGGATTTTATATTAATTCATTCGGGGTATCTTCAAAAGGTTCTATATCTTATAACGGAAGTAGAAACGTAGGTATTTATAGAGACGGTATTCAGATTAATGATTTTTTATTCGAGGGTTTTGACGCAGAATTTATTTCGGTCAACGAAATTCAAAAAATTGAACTTGTTTCCGATATTCTCTCTTTTTTATACGGAGCAAATTCTCAAGCTAAAACAGTTAATATTATATCTAAGAATAAATTTCTTCCAAAATTATTTTCGCAGCTTCGTTATACTCAAGATAGAGACGGTGCTCTATCTGCAGATTTCCAGATGAATTTCCCCGCATCAAAAAAACTTAATATAATTTTAGGATTAAATAATAGTGGCTCTGATGGAAGATATAAAAATACTGATTTTTCAATTTGGCGGAGTCGACTTAAACTTAATTATTATCCTTCGAAAAAAATAAATCTAAAATATTCTTTTTATTATTCTAAACTTAATAGAGGATTATTTGAAGGTCTAAATTTTAGTACCGAAGATACCTTAAACGACCCAAAGCTTGCTACAGTTATCAATAGTGATTCTTACGAAAAAAAAACCGGAATTTTTAGTGATCTAATGATTATATCAAATCTGATTAATGATTCAACTTCTTTTACAAAAATACGAATTTATACACAAAATATTTTTAGAGAATATAGAGACGAAGAAAACAGAGATAATTCTAACGGTATTTCAATTATGAATAATTTTCATAACATAATATACGGCTTAGATATCGATCATAATTTCAGAATAAATCTATCTCCTGAATCTTTATTCTTAATATACGCTGGTTTGAAGTATAACATTAATCTTTATAATTATAATTTGATTAACTTTAATAATCTCGACTCAAATAATACAGGTGATAAATCAAATAATTTCAGTTTTTCTTTTTTAACGGGATATTCACGGGCTGATTTTTTCTATAAGAATTTAAGGATTTCTGCAGGTATTAAAACAGATTTTTATAATAATAATTTATATCCTCTTTTCGGAATAGAAGCAGAGTACTTAGGTAATCTGTCAAATAACAAAATGATTAAATTATCCATAGGGGGAAATAGTCTTACTAAAGGATTCAACTATTCTTCAATTTTAAGAAATCCGATTTCTATTTTAGATACACTTTATAACGATTCTTATTTAAATTCGGTAAATTTTAAAATTGAATTAAAACTTTGGGATTTATATTTAATTTTAAAACAGTATTCAAATAATAACTTGAATATATTTGAAAACGGCAGTTATGAAGTTAAATACAAAAACAAATTTATTGAAGCAAATATTTTGTTCGATAATTTCTCTTTTAAATACATGCCGGATTATTTTCTAAAATCTGAGATTACTTACTTTCGATTTTTGTTTAAAAATAAACTTTTCTTAAAAACTGGTTTAATATTGAAATACAATCCTGCTTTTCAACCTATGGCATACTCTCAATACACAGAAAGTTTCCAAGAACCGAATCTTTCGATTTCAAAATCCAACTTTAACATCGATTTATTCCTCGGCGCTAAAATAGGTAAAGCAAACCTTAGTATTGTAATTGCCAATTTATTTAACAACCTAAACTATGATACAACTATTTATCCGTGGGATAACAGAGGAGGATTTCTGAATTCAATTTCACGATTTACGATTACGTGGGATTTTCTTGATTAGTATTCAGTAATTTCTTGCAAGCATCAAAAACTTCTTCTACTGAAATATGATTAATGCATTTAAATTTTTCATCTCCTTTCCATTTACAGCTTGCAGGTTTAGGAGAATTATAAAAACATGGACTGCAATCATAATCCTTCCTCACGATTATATGTTCTGTTTGCCATGGAAATAACTCTTTATAGTTTGTATAACCAAAAATCGCTACCGTAGGAATTTTAAATCCTGCTGCCGAATGAAGAAAAGCAGAATCATTTGTAACAAACAAATTACATCTTTGGATTCTTGCAAGTGAATCCATAAAATTATCGGTTGATACTAAAAAACATTTTTTACCTGTGAGGTCATTAATTTTTTCGTTTAAATTTTTTTCTGTCCCGAATAGAAGTATTTTAGCATCATATTTTTCAATTAAATTATTAGCAAGCATAGCATATTTTTCAAAGTTCCACCTTTTATTTATATGATTTTTTAATACTGCAGAGCCTGCATGAAATCCTATTATCAAATCATTTTGCGAAAAATTATTTTCGAACCATTCTTTGCTTCTTAACATGTTATTTTCATCTAAAAAAATTTCGATATTCCCGGGTTCATCATCTTTCGAATCAATTATTTTTCTTACTAAATTTAGATTTTGGAGAACATTATGAATATTTTTTATTTCATCAGTTTTACAATTATTTAAAAATTCTAACCGTAAAATACTTGAATGGATATATGATGTTGCAACTCTTCTTTTAGCACCTATAATAAAATTGACTAAATTGTACTCCGTTCTGTTCGAGGGATATATGTTGACAGAAATATCATATCTTTTATTACGTAATTTTAAGGTATCAGTAAGCGATTTAAATTTTGACTGTTTTAAAAATTCCAAGAGTATAATTTCATTGATATATGGTGAAAATCTAAAAATCTCAGCAACTGAAGGATACATAACAAGTACATCAATCTTAGCAGAAGGTAACTTTTTTTTAAGAATTTTTAGTGCAGGAGTAAACATTAGTGCATCACCGTTACCCGATAATGCATTAATAAGAATTTTCATCTTATTTTATTTTTCTTTTTTTATTCCGAATAAGACTGTATGAAGATATTCCTAATAATGGAAAAACAACAAAACAAGAGATTAAAGATATCATTAAACCCGTTTTGAATAAAGATGATTCATATTTAAATTTTATTTTATGACTTCCGCTCTTTAGAAAAATAGCTCTTAAGCAGAAATCTGCCTTTAATATTTCTGTCTCTGAATCATCTATATATGCTCTCCATGCCGGATAATAAACTTCACTTAGAAATAAATATCCGTCTTTTTCCGTATCCACATCTAAAGTTATCTCGTTCAAGGAATAGCTTGTTATTGAAACTTTATTATTAACGGTTTCTTTTTCATTTATGATTTTTAAAGGATGAATTTTACTATCCTCTAAGGCAAGTTCTTCAAAGTGATTAAACTCTTTTCCCTCCATTATTTTTCTTACCTCGGAAGAATCTTTCAATATAATAACGTTATAATACATTTTTGCCCTGGGTAAATAACTGGAATTAAGCAATAACTGGGAAGAGCTTTTTTTAGAAGCATCGGTGTTTATTTTATATTTTACATTCATTAAATCATGAGTCTGAGACGTAACAGTATCTTTTTTACCCGGAGGAATGAAGTTTTTTAACATGAGTGCTCCGTAACCCTCGATAAACTCAACTCTGTCAATATAACCTTGGTTTCTCTGGAAAAGCATATTCCTTCCTTCTCTCATATTTACACGAAATTTTTCGTTCATTCCTTCATCCCTTAACGACTTTATCAATTGAGAATTTTGCTTATAAATCTGCTCGGGATTTTTTGTCCCGTTATTTTGGTCAAACCAAATGTATATTATTTCAATAAAAATCAGTAGTAAAATTAAAATACTAAAAAACTGAAAGCTAATTTTTCTTTTAGAAAAAGAAAGAAAGATAATCGAGAATAATATAAAAAATACAATAAATATATTTAATTGTGATTTAATCCATTCAGCTATTTTTGGATTCTTTAGCGATTCTGAAGGACTGATTATACCTGAATATATAATGAAAAGGAAAAAAACTGTCAAAATTATAAAAAATAAAATAAAATTTTTCCCGAAATATTCAGATATTTTTCCGTCTTCAATTATTTTGCTGATAATAATAAATTCAATTAATAATGCCGATAGTGTGAATAAATATAATATATGTGCTGGATTTCTGAACCTGTTAAAAAAAGGTATGTAATCATATAATAACTTATGAAAGAAAAAATTTCCACCAAGCGAAAATAAAAAGGTGAAAATAATCATTCCGAATAAAAAATATAGTAATCTGCTTTTGTATTTTTCTCTGACTATATAGTTTATAACTGGAAAAATTAAGACAATAAATATAGTAGACGTAAATAAATTTGCTATAGAGAACATCCATGGTCCTTCTTGATGGGTTGACCAGTAAGGTAAGTCCTTTATCATTTCATTGCCGCTCCAAACACCGAAATATTTCGGAATAAATAATGTAATTAAGTCATAAATATGAAACGAACCCTGTTTAGCAAAATCATAATTAAACTCTGCTCTGTTAGATAATGAAACATACTCTGTAGCAGGCAAGAGTTGGAACGCAGTTAACCCGAATGGTATAATTAAAAATAAACTAAGTCCGACAGCTAATTTTACTGTCCTCTTAAAATCTTTACTTATAATACTATCTATTAAATATATTAGAACTAAAACCGAAATAAAAAAATAATTAAAAAAAGGTACTTGAGGATAACCCGCAAGGATTGATATAGCCATTATTATTCCTGCAAGTATCGGATAAAGATATTCTCCTTCATCAATAAATTTTAGCCAAAGTAGTAGAATTAAAGGAAACCATACAACCGCTTCAATCAATGGCATATGCATCATATGCACAATCATGTAACTTGAATAAGTAAATAGTATAGAAAATACGGTACTAAATAAGTTATTTATTTTTAATCGTTTTCCCAAATAAAAAGAAAATATCCCGCAAAATAGATAATGTATTATTATTGAATTTTGTATGGAGAGTGCTGATAAAGTATTATTTTGAACAAAAAATGCCAGAATAAGATTAAACGGATATAATACTGCTATTTGCATATCTGCAAAAAAGGGTACTCCGCTGAAAATATAAGGATTCCAAAAAGGGAATTCACCGTTCGCAATAGAAACCGAAGACATTAATTTGCCGGGATAGTATTGTTCGATGAAATCATCAAATAAATAAGCATTTCCCGACAACAAAGATCTGAAAAAAAACAACCAGAATAAAAAAATTATAATAAGATAAAACCAATCATTAGATAAAAAATCTATATTTTTTTTATTAGATTCCTTTTTATTCGGAATATAGTCTTTTTTATTTGCCATCTGGTTTTAATAAAGGATTAAAATAATTATTTAGCAATAAATATAAATTGATAACCGAATAATCTTTTTAATAATTTAGTGATTACATATAAAATACTATTTAATATCAAGCCTAAATTATTTTTAAAAGAATCAGGCAATATTTCGATTATCGGAATAGGCGTGACAATTATCTTTTCAACCGAATAACCATACTTCTTCAAAAGAACTTTTATTGATCTTAATGTAAAAAAATGCAGATGCGTTTTATCAAGAATTCCTTTTTCTGAATATGGGAATCTTCCGAAAAGAAGATTCATTCGCACATATATGTTTGCAATATTAGGTAGTGATAGTATTATTCTCCCTTTATCATTAAGAATATTCTTAGCCGCACTCAATACTTTTTGATATTCCAGAAGATGCTCAAGAATGTCAAGCATTAAAATATAATCAAATTTTTCTTCTTGCAATAATGATTCGGGCAAACCGTAATTCAAATTGAATTTTATGTACTTATTAAATGAATTTTCTATGTTTTTATTTATTTCCAAATAATCAATTCCGTACTTAAAATTGTTTTTACTGATGTGGCTTGAAATTAACCCTTCACCACAACCAATATCAAGTATTCTGAGATTTTCTTTTGCTTTTAAAATATCAATAACTACTTTATGACTTGAATAAGGATATAATTTTAACGGATAATTCTTGAAATATTCGGAATAAGTTTCCGATTTTTGCTTACCTCTTATCGTTTTTATGTATTCCTTGGTTGTTTTTCTAATATTCTTTGCATATTTCATACCGTTTACATAACATATTTCGTCGCCGTAATAAGTAGGAATCGGTACTTCAATTATTTTTAAATTGTTATGATTGGCTTTAATTATAATTTGTGTATCAAAATGAAAATCATCCGTGCAGTTATCAAGGTTTAATTTTCGTAAACCCTGTATCGAATATGCTCTATAACCGGAATGAAATTCTGTAAGATTCATCTTTAGCATTCTGTTTTGATATGCTGACAATATTTTATTACCCATAAACTTATATAGAGGCATTCCGCCTTTTAAAGCTCCTCCGTACTTCTTCATCATTCTTGATCCGAGAACAACATCTGCTTTATTCTCAATTATGGGCGTGTACATTGAACTTAATATTTCAGGAGCATATTGTCCGTCCCCGTGTAAGAGAACCACTGCATCAAAGTTTTTATCTGAGAAATACTTGAATCCTTTTTTCTGATTTCCTCCGTAACCGAGATTCTTTTCGTTTAAAAATACTTTTAATTTATCAAGCTTCTTAATTGTTTTATAGCCTACAGATAACATATAAGTGTTATCCTTGCTTGCATCGTCAAATACTGCTATTTCATCTATTTCCTCGTAAACATCTGAAGGTATTCTGTCTAAAACCTTGTCTAATGTCGAAGCAGCATTGTAAGCAACAATTAATATTCCGATTTTCTTGTTATTCTTCATTTATTATTGCCCGGTACATTGCTTCCGGACATTTTTTGTTTAATAATCTCTTTTTTCTGAATCACGGAAGCATCTCGCTGATCCAATTCGTTTAAGAGATTTAATGCTTTATTATATTCTCCTTTTGCTTCATAAATATCAAGAAGGATTCTGTAAGGGTTATAATATGATTGAAGTGAAGCAGAATTCTGAGATTTATCAATCAAAGCATCAATTTCGGCTTCTTTAGCATATTCTTCAAATTTATTCTTATTTCCTATTCCGTTATAAAGCATTGCAATTTGGTATTTCAATCTATAATCCATAGGAACTACTTCTTTAGCAAACACATTTTCCATTCTATTCAGAGTTTCTGCAACGAGATTATTTTTTGCAGAATCTTCAGAATAAGAATTTGCAAGCCATACAAAGATTGTTCTGTACATTTCTAACATTCTTTTTTGAGTCTGATCAAAGAAAATATCTTTATTTGTCAAACCTCTGAAAAGAAAACCGTATTGAGGTTCTTTAGAAGGCTGAATAGGTGTTTCAAAAAGACATTTTCGTGTAATTTCCTGATTAACAGGCATTGTTGAACCGTCAGATACTTTATATGGTACCAGTTTATGAGCCATACCCTGAAGAAGCAGATATTCTCCTAATCCTACAAAATTATCAGGAGATACGGTAACGGAGAAATAAACAGGTCTTTTCCACTTAGATGCCTTGATAATGTCCATAACAAGTAAATCATTAAACTTAATTCCTGTTATAGTTCTATTACCCTGTTTTTGCTTGATAGTTGCAGGTACGGTAAAAGCAATTTTTTCCGGTAAATCGGGTTTATTTCTTAATGAATCCGGAAAAACCTCTCTCGGAGTATCGAGATAGTATACTTTTTTCTCATCCCATTCCCTTGGTCTTATGAAATTCTGATCTGTTAATTGTGCATCAGTAAAAGTCATCGGTACCGTAAGAGCACCGTATGGTCTTTCGTTTTTTAATTGCAGATTATACCACTCAGTTTGTGCGAGTGATAGATTAACTATTCTGACATCTTGTCTGACACCATAAACTGCCTGCATACACCATAACGGGAATGTATCATTATCTCCGTTTGTAATTAAAATTGCATCTTTTTCGACGCTTTGTAACAGGTTGTAAGCATAATCGTATGGGAAATAATTACCCGCTCTGCTTTGATATGGATAATTTACCCTTAACATATTTAAAGGGACAAAAACAAAAGCAAAAATTGAGAATAATATAGATACTGCTGTGTAATTGGGAGAAGACAATTTCTCTTTTAAAATCTCGAGTATTCCCGCAACTCCGATTGCAATCCACAAAGAAAAAACAAAAAACGCTCCTTCATAAAAATAATCCCTTTCTCGAGGTTGAGGATCCTGTTGATTCTGGTACAATGCAGTGACTACTCCCATCATCAAAAACATTGCAAGGAAGATAGTAGCCATTTTCCAGTCTCGTTTATAGTGTATAAAAAGACCTATTAATCCCAATAAAAAAGGAATAGCAAAAAACTTTTTAAAATCAACACCGTCACCCTGATCGTAACCTGCCCTACCGATATATTGCCAAAATAAATATCTATTGAACATCTCATTAATTTGGTATTTCCACATAAATTCCAAATCACTTGAATAGTTATTCCATGTCCTCCAATGTTGAGGTTCCTGAGAATACCTTCTTGGCCATATTAAAGGTTGTTCTCCGTATTGTTCCCTATTTAAGTAGGAAAGTAATCTTTCCATATTGTCAGGATTATTTTCATCGATAGGGAGGTCTTTAACAGAAGATCGTTGTAATACAGAAATATACGTGGAATAGCCCAGAATAATTAAAAAAATTGATAAAAATAATAGATTTAATTGCTTATTTTTCTTTTGTATCGAATATACTATTCCTGAAATCAATACTATTAAAACAATAACACCTCCGATTACAGGACTCGACTGAATCAATGCAGGTAACTTTTTAACTATAAAAGGATATACAATAAAAAATGCTATCGCAGAAATTCCTAAAGCAATTAAAAGAGATTTTTTAGAATATTCGTATCTTTTGAAATAAAAAAACAATCCTGCAAGGAAAATACATTGAACTACAAGCAAATGTATTCCGATTGATAATCCCACTACATAAGCCATGAAAAGTAAATATTTATCGCTTCCGGGTTCTTCCGATTTTTCCCACCATATCATCAAGGAATATATACAAAGTGCAACAAGAAACGTTCCGAAACCATAAACCTCTGCCTCAAGAGCATTAAACCAAAAGCTATCCGCAAATCCGAGAGATAATGCCCCGATAGCCGACGAAACACAAATAATTAATATATCTGATATGCTTTCGGGAAACCCTTTCCAGTTTTTAATAACTTTTACAGAAACTAAATATAAAAGAAGTACCGTTAATGCACTTGATAGTACGGATAAAAAATTCATTCTCAGACCTATATCTGAAGAAAACGGTAACATTGTAAATATTTTTCCGACTAATATATGCAATGGTGCACCCGGGGGATGAGGCGTAGAGAGTGTAAAGGCACAAGCGATAAATTCACCGCAGTCCCAGAAAGACATTGTTGGTTGAACCGTTAAAACATAAATAATTAACGCGAAAAGAAATACAAAAAGACCGAAAATTCTGTTAATTAATTTAAAATTCATTATTTTTTTATTTTAGTATAATTTTAAAACTATTTCATTTTATGAATATATTCAAGTTACAAACCTGTATTAGTCTCATGTAGAAGAAGTTTTGACTTAGAATTCAAGTTATCGGAAATATTTGTTAAGAATTAATTTTTCCATTTTATAATCTTTGCGTCAGAAGGATAAACAACCTCTAAATTTATATTCTTAACACCGGAAAGAAAATCTTCGTTTATAATCTTTAAGAACTGTGATTTTTTAGGAACTCTGATGTCAACAACTCCGGCATAATAGCAAAATCTATTTTTTCTTAAGTTCTTAAAGTGAACTCTGTAATATTCTACGTCATTATTGTATCGTGAATAACTCAATACATAAAAATTATTTTTACTTATTCCATATTCCGTTCTTGAGTTACCGGAAAAGAGCTTCAATGTTACATTTGCAGAGCTATCTACTACAGAAACCGAATCTATAAAACTTGTATCAATAAATGCAGCTCCGGAAAAAGCATTTAGTAAATCGTTATAACTGCAATCAATTCTTCCTATTGCGCTGATATTATTCGAATTCGTCGGACCTTTGATAACTTTATCATCAATTAGGTTATAATATACAAAATCCTGATTGTTAATATTTAATCGGAATACTTCCCTTTCCGAAAGAAAAAAATTATATTTTGCTAGCAAAAAAATACCTTTATTTCTTAAAAGTTTTATGCGAAAACTCGCCGTTTCATTAAAAGAATTTGTATTTATTTTCACTATATTATCCGATTGAATTGAATCATTTAACGCTGCTCTTGAATTAACCTCTCTTATTATATTTTTTATATAAGTATTTGTAGTATCATCTTGATAATTTTTTTTATAATCTGCCTTAGCAAAAATCGGGATAAAAATCATCGATATTAAGATTAGTATTAATCTCATATATTTTGTAAATTTTATATGTTAATTATTAATTCATAAATTTTTATTCTGAAAAAACTCGGACTATATATTCATATACCTTTTTGCAGATATAGATGCAATTATTGTGATTTTTACATCACAACACAAAGAAAGTATATTGATGACTATATTAATGCCTTATTAAAAGAAATATTTATTTATTCAAATTTTATTAAAAGAACTGTTGACACAATATATTTAGGTGGCGGGACACCTTCATTATTGAAAATAGAGCAATTAGATAAAATTTTAAATATTATTCATAAATATTTTAATGTGTCCGAAAAACCCGAAATTACGTTAGAAGTAAATCCCGAAGATATTGATTCAAGTAAATATATCGAAGGAATCAAAAATTTAGGAATAAACAGAATCAGTCTAGGGGTCCAATCTTTTAATAACGAGGAACTTAAAACATTATCAAGAATACATAACAAAAAAATAGGAATAGACACTTTTAAAATGATAAGTGAGTATTTTAATAATATTAACATAGATATTATTTACGACACACCTTCCCAAAATACTGATAGGTTATATGAAACATTGAATCTATTGTTTGAACTGAAACCAAGTCATATTTCTGCATACGCACTTACAATAGAACCTGAAACCATGCTTTTTAATAGATTCAATAAAAAAAATATTAATTCAGAAATAAACCGTTCATTTATTAATAATATTAGTGATAGTTTAAAAAATAAAGGTTACAATCACTATGAAATATCAAACTACTGTAAACCCGGATTCGAATCTAAACACAATTTAAAATATTGGAATTTTGAAGAATATCTCGGATTAGGTCCTTCATCTCATTCGTTTATTTCATTTAAAAGATGGAATAATACTAAAAATTTTATCCATTATATTAATACTTTATCTAAAAATTTATTACCTGTTGTTAATTACCATAAACCTGACTTAAAGAAACTTAAAACAGAATATCTTATTTGCACCCTAAGAGCTAAAGGTGTAAATTTAAAAAGATACAAAATAATATTTAATAGTGATTTTATAAAAGAATTCGATGGCACTTTAAAATTTCTTATACAAGGAGATTTTGCTTATACAAATAACAATTTTTTTTCGCTTACGGAAAAAGGTTATTTGTTGATGGATGAAATAATAAGCAAAATGCTAATTATTTTAGACTAAAAAGCATTTTCAAAATGAAATATTGAATTATCTTCCCATAAAACGGAAATTACATCAAAACGAATGTCAAAATTACTATATTTCGGAAACATTTTTAAAAATTCTGATGCAGCTTTTTTTATGTTTTGCTGTTTCTTATAGTGAACGGATTCTTCAGGGTCGGAATATTTATTGTTTTTCTTTGTTTTAACTTCAATAAAAACAATGATATTATTCTTAGCATCTTCAAAAATAAGATCTATCTCGCATCTTTTAGCAATAAAATTTCTTTCAAGATATTTAAGACCTTTTTTTCTTAAAAAAGTCTCAGCCACTTTCTCTCCTGCGATTCCAATCGATTTTCTGTAATTCATAAATATGATTTCAAAAAAGTTTTCCGATGAATTTTTGATAACCCGAATTTCTTTATAGTGGCAAAATGTTCTCTCGTTCCATAACCTTTATTCTTATCAAAACCGTAAAAAGGTATTTCATTATTGTAATTAAGCATAATATCGTCTCTTGTTACCTTTGCTAATATTGATGCAGCAGATATTGAAAATATTTTTTTATCTCCTTGTATAACTGTTTCATAGTTAAATTTTAAATGGTCATTGTTTTTAAGTTTAAAATAATTTCCGTCAATCAACAATTTATCAAATTTTGTCGAAAACCTAGAAATACAATTTCCTGCTCCCATCATTACTGCTTCAAGGATATTAATCTCATCAATGATCTCATTATCAATTACTGAAATAGAATAATCTAAACAATTTTCTGTTATTATCTTAAATAATTTTCGTCTCTTTTTGTCTGAAAGCATCTTTGAATCTTTAACTTCGCTAATCATATAATTTTCTTCAAATAAAGTACATGCTACTACAACAGGACCAGCAATAGGACCTCTGCCTGCTTCATCTATACCGCAAATTATCATAATTAATAATATTAACTTTAATTTGATAATAAAATAATTAATATTCATTGTATAAATTGCTGTTTGTCATTTAGATTTCGCTTGATATTAATTATTTTGTTTTTTTAAATAAAAACAGTATAAAGTCAAATTTATTAAAA
>FVAA010435594.1_pt1 | contig 11247 bp, 9 predicted proteins | sample 1504571 | NCBI WGS metagenome assembly FVAA01 (sample SAMEA4475357, study PRJEB15587) | soil metagenome | biome: Soil; feature: Field | place: India | collected 2015-03-11 | depth 0 m
GACACAAGCATAGTTTACGGAAGCAATTCGCTTTACGCTCTTCCTGTCATAGTCCCCGAGCAGAATCTATCTTATGATATTGCGATTACTCAGGATACTGTTTCGGGAGTTCATACAATCTGGATCACTTCTTTTGCGGGTGGTCTCAGAAAATCAACCGATTATGGAAACACATGGCAGAGGGTTCTGCTTCCTCCCGATAACCTTGACAGTATTTATATAGGAGGAACGGGATATAATTTTTCTCTGAATCCGAGAAATAATCTTAATCACAGGGCTTTTACGGTTGAAGCACTCGACAATTACACTTTATTTGTCGGGACTGCAAACGGAATAAATGTTTCGACTGATGCAGGAGTCAGTTGGAGAAAATTTACATATCAGAATTCGGGAAGCGGAGTGAACAGAGTATCGGGAAATTTTGTCGTGAATTTCCATATTCAGAAATTTGCAAATAAAAAAATTATCTGGGCGGCAACAAGACGTGCAGAAGATAACAATGAAGTTAATGCACTTAGTTATTCGACAAATAACGGAAGGAACTGGGCTTACACCCTTGACGGATATTCTCCGAATAACATAAGCAGTAAAGATTCTGTTGTTTACGGACAAACAGACGGAGGATTATGGAGATCATATTTCGGCAGATTTGACTGGACAAAACCTTCTCTTATATATGATCCCGTTTCAAAAGATATAGTAAAAACTAACAATTTTTACAGCGGTAACCATATTAACGATACACTTTATTTCGGAAGCAATGACGGACTTCTAAGAACAATCGAAAACGGAACTCCGTGGACTGCTCCTTGGAAAATTTTCAGGGCAATTCAATCTATTGATCTTAACTCCGATACAAAAACTTATGCCGCACCGAATCCTTTTTCTCCCGCAACGGAGTTCACTCGTTTTTTCTTTAAGTCTAAAAAATCTCCGTCAAAGGTAACAATTAAAATTTTTGATTTTTCTATGGCTTATGTTGCTACAGTAATCCAGAATGCGACAAGAAGCGGAACTGATGAACTCTTCGCAATATGGGACGGCAAAAAAGAAAACGGAACAAGAGTTGCAAACGGAGTTTATTTCTATAGAATTGAAATTGAAGGTGAAGATACTATCTGGGGAAAAGTGTTGGTAATGCAGTAATTTAAAATTTAAAACAAGAACTTAAATAGATGAAAATATATTTTAAAATAATTCTGATAATATTGTCCCTGACGGCAATTTCTTCGATAAACGCTCAAATCGGCGGTTATGCAGGAAATTTTGCGAGAATGGGTTTCGGCGCAAGAGGGTTTGCAATGGGTAATGCGCTTGTTGCTGACGGATTCGGCGATGTTTCGGGATACTATAATCCCGCCCTTTCAAGTTATCAGGAGCAGGGACTTTTAAATCTCGGATATACTTTTCTCTCGCTCGACAGAAAACTGAATTTCGTTTCTTTTGCAAAAAAGTTCTCATTATCGGGAGGAAAACAAACGGCGGGAATATCAATATCATGGATTAATGCGGGAGTATCAAATATTGACGGAAGGGATAACGATACAAGAAAACTCGGAGATTTTTCGACATTCGAAAATCAGATTGCACTCGGGACAAGTTTTGTTCTCGACAAAAGATTAAGTTTAGGATTGGGATTTAAATTGTATTATTCGAAATTATATGAAGAGGTTACAAAGACTTCGGTAGGTATTGACATCGGAGCAGTATATAAAATTAACGATAATTTTCTTGCAGGTCTTGCAATAAGAGATATCGGCTCAAAATATAAATGGGAAACTACCAAGATTTACGGAGCAACGGCGGGTACCATTACGGAAGATAAATTCCCTCTTATAATCGATGCAGGCGTCAGTTACAAACTTCCTAAAAATCTTGGTATAGTAGACGGTATGTTTGAAATTGCCCGCTTCTATGCCGAATCAAAATATAATATAACTATGAAACTCGGCGGAGAGATTAATCTCACGGATTATCTGAAGTTCAGAGCGGGTATAGAAAGAATTAACCTTAATACCGTTGATGACTTTTTCGGAAATCTGAAACCGGGAGCGGGAATCGGATTGAGCAAAAATTTCTCAAAGAATGTGAACATCGGAATCGACTATTCATTCCAGTATGAGCCGTTTACCCACGATCCGGTTCAGAACCTCGGGGTTGTTTTTAAATTTAACTGAAACACTGATTAATTTTTTATTGTTAAAATAGTAATGAAAAAATACTTAATTATAATACTGATTTTCACCGCATTTCTAAAAGTCGATGCACAGAATGACGGTGCGGGTAACACGGGGCTTGTCTTTCTCAGACTGCCCGTCGGTGCAAGAGCAATAGCAATGGGCGATGCATATTCTTCCATAGTTAATGACGGAACAGCATATATATACAACCCCGCAAGGTTATCGGCATCGGATAACAACAACGTTACCGTAATGTTCAATAAGTCTATGGTTGATATGACTACCAATTATGTCGGACTTAAAGTCAAATACGGAAAAATCGGTTTCGGTATCGGACTGCTTCGGACAGGTATCAGCGATATAGAAGTAAGACAGACTCCGGGTGCAGTTCTTGAAAAATTTGACGCTCAGAATTTTTCGGGCGGTCTTTCGGCAAGTTATGAAGTCTACAAGAATCTTTATGCGGGCATAACCGCAAAGTTTCTTTATGAAAAAATATATATTGACGAGGCATCAGGCTTCGGTTTAGATTTCGGGACAAATTATATCTATAATAATTTTTCATTTTCCGCAGTATTGCAGAATATCGGTTCAATGAACGAACTGAAATCGGAAAGTTCAAAAATGCCAACTTCAATCAGATTCGGAGGAAGTTATAAAAAGGATTTCAATAACTTTTCGTTTACGGGTGCTGCCGAGGGATTTAAAGTATTCGACGGCGGAATTTTTCATTTGAATTTCGGTGCCGAAGGAGGATATAAAGATATTGTATTCTTAAGGGCGGGTTATCAGACAGGTTACGAAAATAAAGGATTCTCGGCGGGACTCGGACTGAAATATAAAAGCGTCTATATAGATTATGCTATTGTCCCGTATTCCGAAGGATTCGGAACGGGAAATACGATTTCTCTCGGTTTTAACTTTTAATACAAGTTAGTATAAAAAACATACAATATGTTATTCGGGCTGAATTTTTATTTGCCCGTTAATTTATCTGATGGATACGGTAAAGAATAAAACTTTTGTTACTCTCATTTTTATTCTGATAATATTAACGATTATCAAACTGCCTTCCATAATCTCAACAGACATCCAACCGTGGGACGAAGGAATGTATGCATTAAGAGTTTTATCAATCAAGATAAACGGCGATTTCTTAGACCAGAGTTCTCATTCGACGGGAGGATTTTATTCTGCTTCACATCCTCCGCTTTTAATCTGGGCGGGATATTTCATCACCTTGCTAACGGGACTTAATGCCACGTCTCTAAAATTATTTATATTTATTCTGTCGCTTCTTTGTCTCCTGATGATTGTTAAAACAGGCGAAATTATTTTCGACAGAAAAACGGGTCTGATAGCCGCATTAATTTTCAGCAGTAATCTGATATTTAATATTTTTTCAAAAAGATTTCAGTTTGACATACCATATACGCTTCTTATTCTCACGGCTTTTTATCTTTTCCTGAAATTTGCCGAAAAAAGGAAGCCCTATCTTAACCTGCTTGCGGGAATAGTATTCGGATTATGCCTGATGATAAAGATACTCGTGGGTATTTATATTCCTATGATAATATTCATTACATATATATTTCTGAGAGGAAGATTAAACTATAATCTCAGAGACTTGATTATTATGACACTGACAGGAATTATTATTGCCCTGCCGTGGCATATTTATATGTTTGCGGAATACGGAAAAGCATTCACGGATTACTTTTTCTTTTATCATATATTCGAAAGAGCATTTACGGGAGTCGAACATAATACTAAAGAATCGGGAGCACTTTTTCATATAAATTATCTTCTTGAAATTCTCCCTTACGGAATAATTATTTTTGCGGGATTTTTCAAATCCCTGATTAATATAAAAAAACTTAACTATAAAGAAATTTTTCTTTTTATATGGTTTTCGGTAGGTTTGTTGATTATTACGGTTTTCAGAACAAAACTTGAAGCATACACTTTACTTATACTCGCTCCCGGAGTGCTTATAGGTTCGGATTATATCTCAAAAATTGATACGGACAAGATTTTTAAGAATATTAAATTTCTTAACGAAAAATTCTTACTGATATTTTTAATTTTTATTAATTCCGCATGGTCGGTAGTATTTTATCTTAGAATTGAGGAAGGATTGAAAATAAGTTTTCGCCATCTCCCTTTTTCCGTCTATTTGGGCATTACGGCATATATAATATTATCTCTAATTATTTCATATATTATTTCAAGGCATCTCAGCGTTCAAAAAGCGATTACATATTTTATTGTTTTCTGTTTTCTTTTTATAAATGTTTTTTATGCAATAAGAATTCCTTACTGGGAAAACACCTTTAAAATTACCGATATAAAAGATAATATTGATAAAGAAGGGAAAAAAAATATTCTGTATATTGCATCGAATTACAGGGCAAATCCGCAGTTCAGTTTTTATTTTAACGGACTTGATTTAGGATGGAATAATAATCAATACACTTATAATATACTCGATACTAAAAACGGGAACGAAAAAATAAAAATTTATCTCGATACGCTGGAAAAAAATAAATACGATATTATTCTTGAAAGACCGGGAATAAACGGTTCAACTATCAACAGAGGTTATTATCCGCCTTCCGATAGTCTGATTCCCGATAGTTACAAACTTATAATAGATTCTCCCGGATATAAACTATACAGATAAAAATTTTTTTTATGGATATTAACAGGGTTGATATATCTGCAAATAAAGAATGGAATGATTTTCTTAAAGAAAACTACAATATGTTTTATGATTATAAATTCATATCATATAATGATGTTTTCGAAAAAGGAATAATCTGGCATAACATTTCCGTAAAAGATAAGAATAAAACGGTAGCAATCATTAACGGATGCGAAAGAATTAGAGAAGAAGGAAAAACGTTTATTTCCTGCGACGGAGTAAGTTTCGGAGGGTTTCTGTGGTCGGAGAAAATGAGAATCTCCGATTATTTACAGACAATAAAATATTTCAGGCAGTATCTGAAGAATAACGGATTTAAACACTGTATATTACGCAATGCTCCTTTTATTTACGACGCTAATGTATACGAAGAATACGAATACTCCCTGATACTCGAAGGATTCAGCGTTTCAAAATACTCGATTACAAATATTATCGACCTGAAAAATTTTGAATTTGAAAAACTGACGAATCCTAAGAAAAGATCAATTCAGAAATCCGAGAATATAATTGACGTTGAGATAATTGAGGAAGGTATTTCCGAAAAAGGACTTAAAGAATATTATAATATTCTGCTGAAGAACAGAGAACTGAAAAATGTCAAGCCGACCCATACATTGAAAGAATTAGTATATTTAAAAAATAATCTTAACGATAAAATTAAATTCTTCTCCGCTTCGATTAACGGCGAACTTGCGGGTATATGCATACTTTTTATAATTAAAAATGACGTAGTACTTAACTTCTATCTTGCTGCTGACGAAGAGCATAAAAAATTCAGAGTATCTGATTATCTGCTTTACAAGACAATAGACTGGGCAAAAGAACTCGGTTACAGAATTTACGATATCGGAACCTCAAATGTAGGCAACACTTTATTGACGGGATTATTTGATTTCAAGAAAAAATTTATGGCAAACGGATTTTTAAGGAAAACTTATTCAACATCTTTATAATTATTTGTGAAATTTTTTACATATTAAATAAAATAAAAAAACAGGAATTTAGTTTAGCATTGGAAATGTTTAAATTATAAAATGATTAAAAACAATAGAATATTTCTGACCGGGGGCGGAGGTTTCATAGGAAGCCGTCTTGCCGAACTTTTATCGGATGACAACGAAATTATGATTTATGATAATTTTTCGAGAGATTCGCTAAAATATAAAAAGTTTAATAAAAGCAATGTAACGGTAATCAAGGGAGATGTCCTTGATTTTACAAAACTGAAAAAATACTGTGAAGATTTTAAACCTCAGATCGCAATTCATCTTGCCGCAATCGCAGGCGTTGATACGGTGATAAACAATCCGCTTAAAACGATGGATATAAATATTCTCGGAACATTTAATTTCGTTAAAGCCCTTGAGAAATATTCACACCTTCTGAAAAGAGTATTGAACTTCTCTACAAGCGAAGTGCTGGGGGCTTATGCCTATAAATCAACGGAAAAGTCTAATACAAACCTCTCCCCCGTCGGAGAAGGAAGATGGACATATTCTATCAGCAAAGTTACGGGGGAACATCTTCTTTACAGCTACTATAAGACAAGAGGTTATCCCGCTGTTTCAATAAGACCTTTTAATATCTACGGACCGGGTCAGATAGGAGAAGGAGCAATTCAGGTCTTTATAAAAAGAGCGGTCAAAAACCAAATTATTGAAATTCACGGAGACGGAGACCAGATACGTTCATGGTGCTATATAGACGATTTGATAAACGGGACAATGCTTTGTATTACGCATAAAAATGCTCCGGGTGAAATATTTAATATCGGAAATCCTAAAGGCACAATTACTATTTCGTCCCTTGCGGAAAAAATTGTTTTTCTGTGCAAATCAAAATCAAAAATCAAATACGTTCCGAAAAACTATGTTGACGTAGAATTAAGAATTCCGAGCATAGAAAAAGCGGAAAAACTTCTCGGATATAAGCCTAAAACGGATCTTAATGAAGGCATATTAAAGACTTACGGGTGGTATAAAAAATGGTTCAGGAAATAAATTCATTCAAATTCTTTTATCTTGCACACGGTATAATGGGGCTTGAATGCCTTAATGGGTTGTTAAGCGATGATATTATACCCGACCTCGTAATTACTCATCTTGATTACGAAAAAGAGAAATATTACGAAAACTTTTATCTGCCGATTGAAGAATTATGTCTATCCAACAGCATTAAACATCTTAAAACAAAGTCACTTTCCGATATGTTGTTTTTCGATGAGCCGTATAAAAATCCGACTCGGGGACTGCCTACCGATATTGTCCCAGATTTCTCGCTTTATGATGCGGGTATCTGTGTCGGTTTTATGGAAATAATCAGAAATAATATTTTTTCAATTCCTTCCTACGGTATTCTTAATCTTCATTGCGGCAAACTTCCGTTTTACAGAGGAAGAGCTCCCATTTCAAGGACATTAATTGACGGGAATTCATATCTGACGATGACAATTCATAAAATAGACGAAGGAGTCGACTCAGGGGATATACTGCTCGAGAAAGAGATTGAGATTTCCGATGATGATAATGTGAACACACTTTACGAGAAATGCTGCGAGATTTCTTCGGAAGCAGTAAAACTTGCGCTTGAGAAGTTGCAAAAAGGAAAAGCAACTTTCATGAAACAGGATCTCGAGAAACATCCCGAAGCAAATAAAAAAATCAGCGAAGAAGAAAGCAGAATAGACTGGTCTAAATCATCAAGACAGATTCATAATCTAATCCGTGCGATTACTATTCCCTATCCCTGTGCCAAAACTTATTTCGGAGATAACAAACTATGTATTATCGAATCTGAAATTATTACGGAAGACGGAACAGATTTTCAAAACGGGGAAGTAGTAAATGTAGATAATGAAATGATATCCGTGCAATGCGGAAAAGGAATATTAGGAATTAAACGGCTCTGCATAAGCGGACAGGGAGAAATTGATAAATCGAAATTTTCGAAAGGAGATTTTTTCGTATGAGAATTATCGACGGACATATTCATATCGGTCAATGGGGCAGTGTTTTCCTGAACTACGGGACAACCGTTCGTGATGCCGTAAACGTACTGAAAGAATCGGGTATTGAATCTGCAGTTGCGTTACCCGCAGATAACGAACCGAACGAAAAACTTTTAGCCGATATTAAACAAACGACTGACTTTACTTTTTATTTTGCCGCTTGGATTAATCCCGACGATAATAATTTATTCGAATTTATCGAAAAGAATCTGAATGATATTCCATTTTTTAAATTTCACCCTTCTTTTCAGAGAAGAAAAATTACGGACGAATCATACAGACGTTATCTTGAAATAGCCGAAGCAACTCAAATCCCATGTATCGTTCATTGCGGAAGGTGGCGTGAAATAGCGGGTTTCGAATATCCGCTTGAAATTGCAAAGAAAATGCCCCGACTGAATTTAATACTTGCGCATCTCGGGGGCGATCAACCCTCACTATGCACTGCTTGTGCCCGTGAAGTTAAAAACGGAAATTATAAAAATGTTTATCTCGGAACCGAATCGGTAAGAGAGTTTTATTTTGTAGAACAGGTTATTAAAACTGCAGGTGCAGACAGAATTATTTTCGGAAGCGATTACAACCTCGGACATCCGAGAATGTATATTAGTCTTATTGATTCGCTTAATATCTCATCCGATGAAAAAGAAAAAATTTTTTACGGAAATATCCTTAAACTCATTAAAGGATAAGAAAAGCATTATTAATTACTGAATTTTTTTATTCGGTTATTTCCTTGATATTTGAACAATGACGGGAAAAAAAAGAATTCTTCATATCGCTCCGCAAAATTTTGCGGGCATGCCGATGGATTTTGTTAAAATGCAGCGACAGGCGGGTTATGAAGCAAGACTCGTAACAGTCTATAAAAACACCCTCGATTTTGAAGAGGATATATCTCTCGGCTTTAAACTCCCTACGGGAAAAGCCGCAAAAAAATGGAGGGATTCAAAAATCTCTTCCGCAAAATACTGCGAACCGAAAAATCAGGCAGAAAAGATTTATTTCAAATTCAGGGATTTTAAGAATTCTTTTGCTATCAATAAAACAATAAAGCAGTTTGGTCTAAAAAATTACGATATTTATCATTTCGACGGAGGAATGGATTTTTACAGGGATATGCGTTTTGCAAAAGAGATAAGAAAATCAGGAAAAAAAATCGTATGTTGCTATTTCGGAAGTGATTTAAGGACAAGAGGAATTTTTAGAGAACTTGATGAGATGAGCAGTCTGAATCTTACGGTCGAATACGATCATCTTTCACTGCATAAAAATATTAATTATTTATTTTTTCCTTTTAATGTAGAAGAATTTGAGTTCAGATTTGTAGCAAACAATAAGTTAAGAATTATCCACTCCCCTACTAACAGACTATTTAAAGGAACCGATAAAATAATGAAAGTAATCGATGAAATAAAAGAAACTGCTGATTTTGAATTCATACTTGCGGAAAACGTTAAAAGAGAAGAACTTCTGAAACTTAAACGAACTTGTGATTTGGCAATAGATCAGGTGGGAGGGGAATCGGGAGGTTCGGGATACGGAAAAAACTCTATCGAAAACCTTTCAATGGGATTGCCGACTATAACCGAATTCACGGTAGATTATATGAAATTCTTACCCGAAAATCCTTTTATTACATGCAATATAAATACTCTGAAAGAAACGTTAATCAGATTAATAAATAATAAAAACATTTTAAAGGAATATTCCTTAAACGGCAGAAAATGGGCAGAGAAATATCACGGCTATAAATCCGTAAATCAAAGAATGGAAGAATTATATAAAAAATACGGAATTGAGTAATAAAGAAACAAAAGAACTTTTTTCGCAAACCGCCATTTACGGTATCGGACTTTTACTGAACCGAGTTATTTCGTTTCTGCTTCTTCCTCTCTATACATATTTTTTTCAGCCGAACGAATTAGGTATGCTAAATCTTGTTCAGTCGGTTTGGCTTTTTGTCATAGTCATATATCTTTTCGGAACGGAAACTTCTTTTATAAAATTTTTTATAGCGGCGGATAACGAAAATGATAAAAAGAAAATTTATTCAACGGCTCTGATACTTCTTTTTGTCACCTCTTCCGTTTTTTCAATAGTTCTTTTTTTCTTATCGGGAGCAATAGAATCGTTAATAAATTTTGAAAATCCGCAAAAAGGAATTTATCTGATTAAAATTATGAGCATTATGCTTTTCTTTGATGCTCTTTTCAGATTTCCGCTGCTGTTGCTTCGAGCAGAACTCAAAGCAAAAAAATATATTTCCCTCAGTATCCTGTCGCTTATCGTGAACGTATTAATGAATATCATATTCATAACAGTATTGAAAATGGGTGTAGAGGCGGTTCTTTACAGTTATATTATATCGGTTCTTATAACGTTTTTAGCGGGTATAATCGTTACGTCAAATTACTTATCGCCTGTTTTTTCATTTGATGCGGCTAAAAAACTATTTATTTACGGAAATAAATTCATCTATATCGGACTTTTCACGCTTGTAATTGACCTCTCGGATAGATTTTTTCTAAAATATTTTTTTAATGAGAACATTGTCGGCATATATTCCGCAAACTACAGACTTGCAACGGTGATGGGACTTTTTGTTGCCGCATTCAGATTTGCATGGACTCCGTATTTTCTTAACCTCGAAAAAAATCCCGAAAACAAAAACATAATTGCGGGCATTTTCTCAAATCTTATTTTTACGGGAATGTTTCTTTTTTTGTTTTTTTCGTTTTTTACTTCTCCAATTGCAAAAATTTCTTTCGGAAGTTTCAGCATTCTGGATGTAAAATATCAGGAAGGACTTTTTATAATTCCCGTAGTTCTTCTTGCATATTTTTTTTCCGGTATGTACTCGGCTTTAAACGCCGCTCCTTTCTATGCCGACAAGACTTCAAGACTTCTCTTGATTACTGCAGAAGGTTTGGTAATAAATTTATTACTCAATATTTTTTTAATAAAAAAATTCGGAATGTTCGGTGCGGCATTATCAACATTAATAACATATCTGATTATGTCCGTTCATATTTATTTCGTATCTCAAAAAATATATAACATTAAATTTGATATAAAAAAAATATCTATAATTTTTTTATTTACTGTAATTTCTTACCTAATACATTTAATTATTTCAATTAATTTCTCTAATCAAATTCTTCTAATTTCCGATATTTTTAATATCATTCTATATATCACTTTTTTAATTATTTTTAGAGTGATAAAATTAAGCACTGTAAAATCAGTATTTATAAAAAACATTTAAAGTTAAACTTTATATATTTTTCTCTTGACAAATATATTTAATGTAATTATGTTTGTAACAGTTGGTAAAATTACTAATAAGAATT
>FVAA010333094.1_pt1 | contig 11243 bp, 8 predicted proteins | sample 1504571 | NCBI WGS metagenome assembly FVAA01 (sample SAMEA4475357, study PRJEB15587) | soil metagenome | biome: Soil; feature: Field | place: India | collected 2015-03-11 | depth 0 m
GCTCCGTAAGGGCAAAGGTATCTGCACCAGAAACCCCTGAAAATTATTGATAGCAAAAATAGTGCGGAAATTACTATTAACGAAAACCTTGATATGTCGGCAAAGAAATAATACATCTTAATATCCGCAACCTGATTATAAGGACTGTCAAGAAATGCCTTTATTGAGGCATCTGTCATTAAGAAAAAAATCGAGTACACAAAAAATCCGAGTAAAAGATATTTTAAACTCCTTAAAGGGTAATCAAGAACTTTCGGAATTTTAATCCTTTTACGGAAAATTTTCTCACCGAAGTTTGCCGCAAGTTCGGATATTAAACCTACGGGACAAAGCCAACTGCAAAAAGATTTTCCTATTATAAAGGACATTATTACAATTGCTATGAAGATAAAAAGTCCTGCCGGATGCGCATTATGAATTATCCCTGTTTTTAAAAAAAGATAAGTGCTCATTAATGAACTTATCGGAAGAAATCCGTCAACACCGGGAGGTCTATTGAAAAATTTTGCCTGTCCTCCGCTTTCAAGAAATCTTATAAATAAATGCATTTCAATTCCTATCCATAAACAGAGAAGTGCAAATAAAACCTGAACTATAAACCTGTAATCCCTGAAAAAGTCTCTTAGTTTATCGGATTTAATTTTCATTCATTCTTTTTAGTTTGTTTATAGTTTTCTTCTTGAAATTTTCAATTGTTTCGCTGCTTAACATTTCGTATGCTTCGGTTCTCAATTTCCCCCATTTATTATGAACGGGGCAGGGATGGTCGGGTGAACATTCGGGGAATCCGAGAATACATTTGTCAAACATTTCAAGACCGTCAATCGCATTGACTATATCTATGAGTCTAATTTCGGTTGAAGGAACGGCAAGATAAAATCCTCCTGAATTGCCTTTTTTGGATTTAATAATTTTTTTGTAAGTTAAATTCTGGAGTATCTTTGAGACAAACTCTCTCGGTATCTTCAATCTTTTTGAAATTTCTTCGGCTGATGCTACATTATTTTTATCTAATGTTGCAAGATATAAAACAGCCTGTAGTCCGTATTCGCATTTTTTTGAAAAAATAACTGTCATAATAATCAGATTAATTTATCTGATTAAAATTAAGATAATTAGTTTAATTTCACAATATAAAACATAAGGGCTGATTGATAACTCAACCAGCCCTTAGCGAACAAAAATTTTATTAATCTAATTGCCTATGTGTTTTGCAAGAAATTTTTCCATTGCTCCGTAAAAATCAAATCTGTTTTCTTCATTTCTGAAACCGTGACCTTCGTTGTCCTTTACCATATATTCTACTTCTATTCCTCTTTTTTTCATAGCTTCTACCATCTGATCGGACTCGTTTATATTAACTCTCGGATCGTTTTTTCCCTGAGCAATAAATAGAGGTGATTTGATTTTATCTGCGTGAAAGACAGGCGATATTTGAACAAATAAAGCGCTGTCTTTTTCGGGATTTCCGACCATTTCATACATCATTTCCCTGAAAGGTTCCCAATAAGGCGGAATAGTTTTCATAAACGTGAACATATTTGATACTCCTACATAGTCAATTCCGCATGCATATAAATCGGGTGTAAACGTCATTCCTGCAAGGGTGGCATATCCGCCGTAACTTCCGCCGTAGATAGCTACTTTTTTAGGATCTGCTATTCCTTCTTCAATTAACCACTTAACTCCGTCGGAAATATCATCCTGCATTTTCAATCCCCACTGACGGAACGATGCTTCCCAGAATTTTCTGCCGTAACCCGTAGAGCCACGGAAATTCATCTGTAATACGGCATATCCTCTGTTTGCAAGAAATTGAACTTCGGGATTAAATCCCCAATTATCCCTGTACCATGGACCTCCGTGAGGATTAATTACAACCGGCAGGTTTTTCGGTTCTTTTCCGAGAGGTAGAGTAAGATAACCGTTTATAGTTAGTCCGTCTCTCGAAGTATATTTAATCGGTTTCATTGGTGCAAGATTGTTTTCGTCAAGCCACGGACTTACTTCCGCAATCTTAGTTAATTTATCGGTATCGGTTTCATAAAGATAATATGCACCTAACGATCTATCCGAATATGTCCTTATGAGAAATTTGTCTTCATTTTTGTTTACGCCCGTAATAACAACTTCGTACTGACCGAGTTCTTTTTTAATTCTATCATATCTTTTCTCCGTCTCGGGATCAAGGATTTTTAAATGCCTCTTGTCCGTAGTATAATATATAGAAGTTAACACTTTTCTTTTTTTAGAATAAGCAAGACCGCTTACGTCAACGTCCGGATGTTCATAAAGCAATTCAAGTTCTTTGCCGTTTGCAATATCAAATTTCACGATTGCCGATTTATCTCTTCCGAGATTTGACGATACCCACAGATATTTATTATCAAAAGTAAAGAATAAAGGATCAACGCTTTCTCTGAAATTAGTAGTTAATACATTTCGAAACTGCTCGGATTCATTATCTCTGTACATAAGAACGGAATTTACACCGTCGCTTGCCGTTGCAACTCTTAATTTTCCCTCGTGATCCGTAACCCATCCCATAATGTTACCCGGATTTTCTGCTATCATATTCATCTCTCCCGTGTTTACGTTAAGTCTGTAAACATCAAAAACCTGAGGATTTCTTTTATTCATACTTATCAATATAAAATCGTCTATTTCCTCAAGATCATCAACAATTTCCGCTCTAACTTTTTCTGCGGGGGTCAGAAGTTTAAGATTAGAACCGTCCGAGTTTACCGAATATAATTTAAAATTTTCGTCTCCGTCGGTATCCTGTAGATATAATATTTTCTTGTTTCCTTTCCAGAAATATCTTACAATATCTCTTTTAGTTTCCGAAGTAATCTGGATAGGTTTATCTACCCCGATTTCCTGTATAAAAATATTCAGGCGGTTTTCTGTTCCGCCTGGAGCAAGATATGAAAAATACTTACCGTTGGGTGATATGGCATAACCCGTTTTTTCGGGATTTCTAAAGAAATCTTTTAAAGGAATCTGCTTAACTTGAGAAAAAGATGTAATAGCCATTAAAAATAAAAATGCGAATAAAAAGTTTGAAAAAAGAATTCTTTTCATATTAAGAACATTGATTAATAAAAATATGGTTTTTTAATAATTAATTATACGTAATATATAAAAGAAAGTTACTTGACTTTAAAAATGCTGTATATAATGTCCAGTTTTTCTTGTAACATTTTATTATACGGTTCATTTTTCGGAATATCGGGTTTTTCATTCCATTCATCCGAAAAGTGCCTCAATCTGGATAATAACTGCCATCTATGCAGGAAAGATTCTCCGTGTAACTTTTTTACGGATTCTATTTCTTTATATGTAAATATATTAGGGTTAAGATTTTCTTTTGCATAGTTTGAATCAACCCTAAAGAATTCAATTTTTGCAATTTGAAATATTTTATAAATATCATCTTCTTTTGATATACCCGCACGATAAAGATTCTGTCTGAATTCTGACTGATTTGTGAAAAAATCCTGATCAATTTTATTGATTTTCGAACTATCGATATTCAACTCCTTTATTTTTTCTTTTATTTCGCTGTTGAGTTCGAAATTAACGGGATCATATACTTTTTGTTGAAAGACATTCTGCATTATAAACAATGCTGCAACACTAATTATACCCGATGCAACGGGTGTAATTAACCATCCGACTCCGATATTCCTTAGTATTTTGTAATTCAGATATCTTCCCCCCTTGGCAAATCCGATACCCATTACTCCGCCGACCATTGCCTGTGTTATTGAAACGGGAACGTGAGGCAACGAAGGTATGCCGACCGAATTTAAAGTGTCCGATATAAATGCCGATGAAAATAAAAATAATACCAACGAAGATGCAGAAACCGCACATAATGCGGAGATAGGGGTTAATTTATAAATTCTGCTTCCTATTGTCCTGATAGTGCGTCTTGAATAAGTTATTATTCCTGCTGCCATTGAGCATGCACCTACAAAAAATAATTCTATCGTAGGAGTTATAACGATATTATCCGAAATTTTTATTCCCGTAAACGGATTGGAAGTAATAAAGACCCCGACCACTTTTGCAATATTATTCGCTCCGAGACTATACGCTCCGAAAGATATTATTATAAAAAATAAAATTCTCGTCCAGTTATCGAGCGATAGTATATGAAGTTTTAGTTTTTTAAGATAGAAGATTGCGGCTTTGTATAAAATAAATGATAATATTAAAGACATAATCGGATTTGCTATCCAAGCAAGCAATATAGAGATTATTAATCCTATGTCTGTCGGTGAAGAAGTAAATAAATTCCATCCGATTATAGCACCTACTATTGACTGCGAAACCGATATCGGAAGTCCTCTTTTAATAAGATATAGAACGGTTAATGCGGCAGAAAATGATACCGTAAAAGAACCTGCAATTGCGTTAACGTCTCCGAGTGCTCCTATTGTTTTAGTGGTGGCGGCTCCGCTTAACGTTGCTCCGAGTATTATAAAAACGGATGTAATAACAGCCGCCGTGGTAAACCTCACCATTTTTGAGCCTACGGCAGTTCCGAATATGTTGCCCGCATCGTTAGCTCCTAATGACCATCCGAGAAATAATCCGCTTGTAAGAAAAAACCAAACCATTATTAACCGTGCCTTTTAATTACAGCAATGGAAAGTCTGTCGCATACGTCTTCGGCTGCGTCGGCAATTTTCTCTATTCTGTGCGCAAAATATCTTGTATGCATTTTCCTGCAAAGATCAATTTCGGGAGAATCGAATATCACCCTTTTTAATTTATCCGCAACCTTATCGGATTCTTTTTCCATAAAGATAGTTTTATTCACATAGTTGCGAACATTGCTTATATCATTAAAATATGCTCTGACGGCACCTACCATTGTTTCTACTGCAGAAACCGAAAGTTCCGTCAATTCCATAAATAAATCTTTAAAACTTTCCAGAAACACGGGCTTTTCTACAGAATATTGAAGAAGTGCTTCTTTGATGAGATTAAGCACTTTATCCGAACTCTCAAGTATTCCCAGTACATCGCCTCTGCTTTCGGGAATTAAAGTATGCATATATAACTGTGTTTCTATACTTCGCCTTAAATCGTCTGCGGTTCTTTCAATGGTATCTATCTGATTAATTGAATCATCGAATAAACTAACCTGATTATTTAAGTAATAATGAATACCTTTTTTAAAAGCAAGACCGCCGTTCATGACTTTATCAAGAAAATCGTCGATCTGAATTTCGAGCCTTTTAGTTTTTTTTGATAACATTATTAAGAATTTTTAATTTTTATTATTTCTGCTGCTATGCTTACCGCAATTTCTTCGGGTGTTCTGCTGTTTATTTTTATCCCGATAGGGGAATGAACCGAATTAATTAATTCTTGCGGATAACCTTCTCTTTTAAGGTTATTGAAAATTATTTTTACTTTAGATTTGCTTCCCATCATTCCTATATATCTTACTTTTTTGTTTATAACCGCTTTCAAGACATCTTCATCATATTGATGACTCGGTGTAACGATTATTATATAAGAAAAATCATTTTCCCGAACATTGTCGGAATATTTTATGTAATCCTCAGTAATAATTTCATCGGCATCTTTATTCATGCTGATTGTACTGACGCTCTCTTTGTTTCTATTGTCAATAACAATAATATGAAAATCTATTAACTTTAAAACTTTTGAAATTGCAAGCCCTACATGCCCTCCTCCGAAAATGTAAGCCGTATCTTTTATACCTGTAAATTCCTCATATATGAATTTGCTTTTAGCAAATCTATGCCTGCTTAGTATTTTTTCATTAATTTGTTCTTGAAAAGTAAAGGAATCGGCATTGATAACAATTTTTCCCGGAATCTTATTTGTAATTGATTTGATTATGTTTTCGATTTTTATAAGATCCGAAATTGTAATCTCAATGAAAGCAATAGTCTGCATTCCGTTGCATATCATTCCCGTGCTGTCTTTATTATTTCCGAAATGTTTAAAATCCTTAAAATAAATTCCGTTATTACCCAAATTCATATAACTTAAATGATTTTCAATTATATCATATTCCATAATGCCTCCTCCTATACTTCCGCAGGTATTCTTATTATCTGCTATAGCCATTTTAAAACCCTGTTTCCCCGGAGATGAGAGCTCGGAATCACATACAACGGTTAGTGTTACATTTTTTCCCTGTTTTATCTCGTCAAGAATAAATTTCCAGATCTTTAAATCATTCATATATTATCTTTATATAGTAATAATAAAATTCTTTCATTAGTCATAGGAGCCTTAATATTGAATGTTTTTCCCGCCCTGAATTTTTTTATTGCATTAAGTATCGCAAAATAAGATGCAATACCGTACATAAAGGGCGGTTCTCCTATTGCTTTTGAATTCATTAATCCGTTGTAGTTATCGGAATTTTCGAGAAATTCAATCTGAATCTGCTTAGGAGTGAATTTTATATCGGGTGCTTTATATGTTGATAAAGTATCGGTTAGTAGTTTTCCTTTGTTGTCAAATAACACTTCTTCGAGAGTCATCCATCCTATACCCTGCAAAAGAGCACCTTCTGCCTGACTTAGATCAATTATTCTGTTTAATGATTTGCCGAAGTCGTGAACGACTTTTACGGAATCTATTTTTGCCGTACCTCTCAGACAATCAATTATTGCTGTAATTACGGCGGTTCCGTATACGTGATAGGCAAACGGTTTACCTTTATTAGTTTCGGGGTTAAAATGAATTTCCGGTGTTGCATAAAAAGAATGCGAAGATAAACTAACCCTCTTTTTATAGGCATCGATAATCATCTGATTAAAAGTATAATCTGTTTTCTCGTTTTTAAGTATAATAAATCCGTTGTCTATATCGAGTTCGCTTGGATCGGATTTCAGTGTTTCTGCCGCAACTTTCAATAATCTGTTTTTAATATCCCGACAGGCGATTTCGGTTGCTTTTCCGTTTAAATCGGCTCCGCTACTTGCTGCAGTAGCAGATGTATTAGCGTTTCTTGTAGTGTTTGTAGTTTCTGTTTTAATATTGTCTATGTTTATTCCGAATATATTTGACGCTACCTGCCTTATTTTCATATTTACGCCCTGTCCCATTTCAATGGCGCCTGTACTTATGCTAACGCTTCCGTCGGTATATATATGAACTAAAGAACTTGCTTGGTTAAGAGTAGTGAAGGTGAAAGATATGCCGAAACAAATAGGCATTACTGCATAACCCTTTTTTAGCAGTTTATTAGAATTATTAAAGTCTTCGACATCTTTTTTAATTTTTTCAAAATCAAACTTCTGTTTTGCAGAATTCCAGCATCTTATTGCATTACAACTTTCGGTTTTTTGTCCGTAGGGAAGTTCATCACCTTCCTTTAATAAATTCTTTTCCTGCAGATACATAGGCTCTACACCCATTTTTTCGGCGGCTTTATATATTGCGGATTCTATTACGAACATTCCTTGCGGTCCCCCGAATCCTCTGAAAGCGGTATTCGGAACAAGATTAGTCCTGCAGCAGTATCCCGTAGCTTTTACGTTCGGTATATAATAACTGTTTGTGCAGTGTGCAAGAGTTCTGTCAAGAATTGCAGGCGAAAGGTCTGCCGCAGCACCAGAATTCTGATAAAAAGTTACCTCGTAAGAGACGAACTTTCCCTCATTAGTAAGTCCTAACTTAAAATCGGAGGAATAAGGATGTCTTTTTCCCGTCATTCTCATATCGTCTTTTCTGGATAAAACAAGTTTAACGGGCTTTTTGAGTTTATGGCAAGCAAGTGCGGTTAATACAGCCCATGCCGTTGCCTGATCCTCTTTTCCTCCGAATGCTCCCCCCAATCTTAAGACTTCACATTCAATTCTGTTTGCAGGTATATCGAGAACTCTTGCGGCGACTTTCTGAACAGCAGAGGGATTTTGAGTTGATGATATGATTTTTATTCCTCCTCCTTCGGTCGGAATCGATATTGCTATTTGTGTTTCAAGATAAAGATGTTCTTGTCCACCCGATTCAACAGTTCCTTCTACTATTATATCCGCTTTCTCAAAAGCGCTTTTTGTATCACCAAGATTATAAATCCTCGGAGGTATAATAAGTTCATTTTTTTCAAATGCTTTTCTCGGATCTGTTATGACTTCCAGTTCTTCGTATTCTGCTTTAATTTTTTTTACCGCTTTTTTGGCAAGAGACTGATTAACGGCAACAACAAGTGCTATCGGTTCGCCGATATATTTGACTTTTTCCTCGGAGAGCAATTCTTCGTCTAATACAACACCGCCTATCTGATTTATTCCCGGAATATCTTTTGCGGTAAAAATTCCTCTTACACCCGGCATTCTTGATGCTTCCGTTAAATCCAGCCTTTTTATTATTCCGTGTGCTTTTTCGGAAGCAAAAACCGCACAGTGCAAAGACCCGTGAGGCAGATTGAAATCATCGGTAAAAACAGATTCGCCTTTTACGTGTCTGTATGAATCGTAATTAAACATTTTGTGGATTCTCCGACTTTATGTTAACTGGAAAAAGTTTTATAAAATGAGCGAGGAGTAATTGCCTCAATAATAGTATTTTATAATCTTCTGAGCCCCTTGAATCGCTTATAGGAGAAATTTCCTTCTGTGCTATTAATGTTGCTTCTTTTATAATTTCTGATTTTACTTCTTTGCCGCATAAAAATTCGGATGTTTCCTTTAGGAATAATGGTATCGGAGCAACCCCTCCAGCAGATATTCTGACATTAACTAAAATATTTCCTTTTAGTTCAGTATAAAAAGACGTATTAACGCTTGCTATATCAAGATATGTTCTTCTGCAAACTTTTTCAAAACTGAGTTTGTAATTAGCGGGAGGTATTTGAAAACTGATTTTTGTGACATATTCATCAGGGTTTTTATTTAATGCTTTATAACCCAGAAAATAATCCTTTAAAAATACTTCCCTGATGTTAACGGAATCCGATAAAAAAACTTTTGAATTCAGCGAGAGTAAAAATATTGTCATATCTCCTATCGGAGAAGCATTATTAATATTCCCCCCTACAGTTGCTCTATTTCTTATCTGCGGAGATCCGAATAACTTTGCAATCCTTTTAAATTCAGGAAACATTCCGCTAATTAAGGATGAAGATTCAAGTTCCGAAACTGTTGCATTAGCGTTGATGAAGCAAGTATCGTCCTCAACTTGTATTTTACCTCCTTGCTGTAAATCAAAAAAAAGATTTACATTACCATCGGTAATGCTTTCGCTTTTTTGAACAAAAAGATCGGTGCCTCCCGAAATTAGTAAGTTATCTTTCGGCTTAAGTGATAATTTATTTTTAATTTCTTTTCGTATTCCCCTGAGTCTGAAAGGAATTTTTTTAAAGTATTCGGGCAGAAAATCATTTGCACATAGAAAGTCAATTCTGTTTACGGTAGAATTAGCGGATTTTTCTTTTATAAAATCAATTGTTTTATTAACTGCTCTGATAATGCCGTAATGTCCCGTACATCTGCATAGATTTCCGCTGAGTGCTTCTACTGCTGATTTTTTTTCAAAATAGTCAGCCAATAAAAGATAACCCGTGAATGAAACAATAAATCCAGGAGTGCAAAATCCGCATTGTGTGCCGCCTTCTTCAATCATATTTCTCTGAAAATCAGTTAATGTATTGATATTTAATCCCTCGATTGTCACAATATGTTTCCCGAATACATCGCCTATCGGAAGTAAACATGAATTAACGGTATTATAAGTAACTATATTTCCCGTCAATTCACCGATTAATACGGTACATGCTCCGCAATCACCTTCTCTGCAACCCTCTTTTGTGCCCGTTAATCGTTTGATATTTCTCAGGAAATCAAGAAGAGTAGTTGCAGGATGAAGATTTACTTCAATAAGTTCATCATTGCAAATAAATTTTATTGAAGATACCATTTTAGTTGTAAAAATTTTTAATAGATACTTTTTGCTTCTTTTAAAATATTTTTTTCTTCTGGTGAATAAACCGCATAATCGAAACCTCTGCTCACGGCATAAGCTCCGTATTCGCCTTTTTTATTAATAGCAAGAAAACCGACCTGAAAGTCCGAATCTTTTATTTTATTATTTTTTAGTATTCTTTCAATTGCTTTTTTACACGACTCTTCGGGAGAGTAACCCTGCCTCATCATTTCTACTACGGTATGCGTTCCCGCAATTCTTATAACTTCTTCGCCGACACCCGTTGCCGTTGCCGCACCTACTTCATTATCAACAAAAAGTCCCGCTCCGATTATCGGAGAGTCTCCTACTCGTCCGTGCATTTTGTATTTTAATCCGCTTGTGGTGCATGCTCCCGAAAGATTTCCGTCCGCATCAATCGAAAGCATGCCGATAGTATCGTGAAAATCTTTTGAATCCCATGGTTTATATTCTGATTTTATTAACCATTTTTTCCATTCTGCTTCTGCTTCATTCGTAAGGAGATTTTCTTCTTTAAACCCTTTTTCCAAAGCAAATTTTTTTGCTCCTTCGCCCGATAAAATTATGTGAGGTGTATTTTCCATAACTGCTCTTGCAACGGAAATAGGATGTTTAAATCCTTCAAGAAATGTGACCGAACCGCAATTAGCATTCTCATCCATAATACAGGCATCAAGCGTAACATGACCGTCTCTATCGGGAAGACCTCCGTAACCTACTGATTTTACATTCGGATCGCCTTCGGGAATCCTAACACCTGCCTCTACGGCATCAAGTGCCCTCCCTCCCGAAGATAGAATTTTCCACGCCTCTTCATTTGCGGGTATTCCAAAATCCCAGGTTGATATTACCAATGGTTTGATAGTCTTGGTAGTATAACTTTGTTTTTTTGAAGATCTTAATCCGGTAAAAGGTAAGAGAGTAAGTATTAATGAAGAATTTTTAATAAAATCTCGTCTTGTTCCCATAAACTTAATAAATTTTTAATATTGCGAACATTATTAATTAACTATTAAACTTAAAAGTCAATTATTTAGTAAGTTAAATTTCTGTTTACTCTTGATATAAATCTATCATAGAACAAGGGAATATATATTTTAATAATTTTATATAAACTGTTTTTTAAAAAATGATTTTCTATCTTATTTTATAAATTAAATTATAAAAAACTTATGACCAATCCGAGATGTATTTCCTGTAAATCAACAAACGTAAAAATTCTCGGCAAACCGTTAAAGCACGACGATAATTCTAAATACAAAGTAATTCAATGTATGGATTGTTTGCTTGCATGGAGT
>FVAA010252857.1_pt1 | contig 11218 bp, 10 predicted proteins | sample 1504571 | NCBI WGS metagenome assembly FVAA01 (sample SAMEA4475357, study PRJEB15587) | soil metagenome | biome: Soil; feature: Field | place: India | collected 2015-03-11 | depth 0 m
GATACTACCCAGGCAGGAGTATCGGAAATGCCCGCATATAAAATTTTTCCTGCTCTTACAAGATCGTCGAGGGCTCTCATAACTTCTTCAACAGGTGTTAGTCCGTCCCATGCATGTATCCATAGTAGATCTATATAGTCTGTTTTCAGCCTTTTAAGGCTTGCATGAACCGAATCAAACATACTTTTTCTGCTGTTGCCCGAACTGTTTATATTGTTTTTTCTGCCGGGAGCGGTCAAAGAGTATTTTGTTGCAAGAACAAAATATTCTCTATCCGAAGAAATAAATTCACCCGTTAATTTTTCGCTTGTTCCTTCGGTGTAAAGATTTGCCGTATCGATGAAATTTCCGCCTGCTTTTACAAAAGTATCGAATACCTTCTTTGATTCTTCCTTGTTTACGCCAAAACCCCACTCTTCTCCGAATGTCATTGTCCCGAGACAGAGTTCGGATACTCTCAATCCGCTTTTTCCGAGTAATCTGTAGTTCATATAATAATTTTAGTGTTTAATAATTATCTGAAACTGAAAACAAAAATATATTTGTTTTAATTTCTTTTAACAGGTTTGTAATCGAAATTAATGTCAATTTTTTCGGCATATCTGCTTTCCCAGACAGAGTTAAATACACCGTCAAGTTCCTCGTTGATTTTTTTGTTTCTGATTATAAGGGTAGCATTACGGCAGTTATAAAAATAACTTTTTTCCCAGTTAGATGTGCTTATCCATGAAGTTTTATAATCGGAAATAAACATTTTGGAATGATCGACTCTTGCATATTTGATATATCCCAGACTATAGATCGGTATCGTGCTGAATTTAATTTCAATTCCCTTTGTTTTTGAAAGTTCTTTGATATACTCCGTAACTCCTTCCTTTATTGCCCAGTCGGAAAAAACAATTTTAATATCAACCCCTCTTTTTGCGGCTTTCTTTAGTTCTCTTTCGATTCTTTCGTATGTTTCCGATGATTTTCTTTCAAGAGGAGAAAATGCAAACATAAGTATGTGAATTCTTTTTTTCGATTTTCTGATAATTTTTATCAACTCTGCCTCTTCATCGGAATAGCCATTAGGAGTCAAATCTTTCGGGCTGAATGCCGGATATAAAAATATCTTACCGTAATATTCATCGAAAATTTTTAAAGGATTTTTTGAATTGATTAATGTTGCGTTTTTTTCATAGAGAACCTTAATATTATTTATATCGGGATTCTCGCATAACTGCCAGTCTGTTTCAAATATTTTTAAAAAAACATCAGCGAGTTTTTTACTTTTTACTCGTGCGCCTATTTCATGAATATGTTTGATAGCGCGCCAATCCATATTCTGGCTGCCGAGAAATATTTCCTCCCTGTCGATAATAAAATATTTTGCGTGCATTACGCCGTTCTTTATTGTCTTAAACGGTATTTTCTTTATCTCAATATTATTTATACCTTCAAGCAAATCAACGCTTTTTTCGTTCTGCTCATAAAATGATTTATCTACAATTATCCTAATTTTCACGCCTTTTGAGGCAGCAATTTTCAGAGATTCTAAAATTTTTTCTAACGGTTCATTCGTTTCGTTTGCGAAATAAAATGTTTCGATATCAATACTTTGTTTTGCATTGTTGAACATCTCAAGCCATACATCGAATGTCCTCGTAAGCCCGGATTTCTCTAAAGTTGTTTCAACAGGAACGCTTTCAACTAATTGAAATAGTCTCTGAGATAAAGCATAATTAAGCGGTATTAAAAAAGTTGAAAATAGGATTAATACGGCAGATATAATACTTATTCTTCTGCTCCTTGTATGTGAGAAAGTCTTCATGTGAGAATGATTCTAAACTTTTTAGAATTAAAACGGAGCGAATTTAGCCGTGAAATGTCTGAGGAATTTCGGTTCTTCTATAATTTTAACTCCTCTGATTTTATCCCTCTTCGTCTTAATTTCGCAAAGCACTTCGGCGACGTAATCAATATGGCTTTGAGTATAAACTCTTCTTGGAATAGCCATTCTAACAAGTTCCATTGAAGCGGGAATAAGTTTCCCGTTATGGTCATATTTCCCGAACATAACCGACCCTATTTCAACCGCTCTGATTCCTCCTTCTCGGTAAAGTTCGACAGTAAGAGCGTGTGCGGGATATTGTTCTGCCGGAATATTCGGTAAAAATGATTTTGCATCAAGATATATTGCGTGTCCGCCCGGAGGTTGAAGTATGGGAATGTCGTTTGCCGTTAACTTATCTCCGAGGTATTTTGTGGAGTGAATTCTATAATGCAGATAACTTTCGTCTAATATTTCCTCAAGACCCTGTGCAATTGCTTCCATATCTCTGCCCGCAAGCCCTCCGTAAGTTTCGTATCCCTCTGTAATTATAAGAAGATTTTTGCAGTTTGAATACCATTCGTCGTCATTCATAGCAATAAAACCGCCTATATTAGCAAATGCGTCTTTTTTTGCGCTCATCGTAGCCCCGTCCGCATAAGAGAACATTTCTTTGCAGATTTCAAGAATTGATTTTCTTTCATATCCTTTTTCACGAATTTTTATAAAATAAGCATTCTCGGCAAATCGACAGGCATCGAGAAAGAAAGGAATTCCGTATTCTCTGCATATTGAACTTACTTCCCTAATGTTTTCCATAGAAACCGGCTGTCCGCCCCCCGTATTGTTTGTTACGGTGAGCATACATACGGGTATATTATCTCTTCCGTACTTGACTATAAAATCTCTAAGTTTCTTAGTGTCCATATTTCCCTTAAACGGATGAATAACCTCGGGATGTTTTCCTTCTTCAATAACAAGGTCAACCGCTTCTGCTCCGTTGAACTCGATATTTGCCCTTGTTGTATCGAAATGATTATTGCTCGGAATAGCTTTACCTTTTCCGCAATTGTTAAACCTTCCGTCCTTATCTATCTCACTGAGAAGAAAAGTAAAAAGTATTCGTTCGGCAGCTCTTCCTTGGTGGACGGGAATAATATGCTTATAACCGAAAATTTTTGACGTTACTTCCTCAAATCTGTAATAAGATTTTGAGCCGGCATAGGACTCGTCTCCGTCCATAATCGCTGCCCACTGTTTAGCACTCATTGCGGAAGTTCCGCTGTCTGTGAGAAGATCAATTAAAACATCTTCTGCAGGAATTAAGAATGTATTATAAAATGCTTTTTTTAAAATTTCTTCCCGTTGTTGAGGAGTGGTACTTTTAACCGATTCGACTGATTTTATTCTGAACGGCTCAATAATGGTTTTCATATTCTTTATTAGTTTTAATGGATATGTAATTTATGAATTTTAAACAGAAGATTTTATGAAAATAGATATTAGTTCCGGTGAAAAAATAATAAATATCCGTATATAAATAACATCAAAGATGTTATTTTATAAAAATAGTAAGTTCAATGATTCTACTGACCGATACTGAGAATTCAGTCGCTTGTAATTACTGAAGATTAACTCTCGTCAGTTTTTTTATCGAACTTTGTTGTATCTATTTTGAAAGGCAGGTAAAAACCGCATCTTCCGAAAACAGCAGTTAAAATCAGAACTATACCGATAATTCCGAGCCAACTTTTAAGCAGAAAGCCCGCTATTATAATTACTGCACCAAGTATTACTCTAATTATTTTATCAGTTTTACCTACGTTACAGGCAAACATAATTTACTCCTTTTTATATATGTAAACAATACTTGCTATTAACAAGTTTCTTACCTTGATACGTGAACATATTTTAGTATCCAGTTTGTTACATAATCGGTAAAACCCGTTACAAATTCTTTTTTCAGTGAGCCGTATTCCGAGGGAGAGCCTGTCTGAGCCTCCTGAAAAAGATGATTTGCATCCGGAAAAATTTTTACGTCAAAATGCTTATTTCCCCCTTTTTTTAGAGCATCAGACATCGGCTTTTCGTTCTGATGAGGCGGAACCTGCAAATCTTTTCCCCCAAACAAAAGCAGTACGGGGCATTTTACGTTTTCAAGAACGGGTGCGGGTTCGTATGTTAGAAAATATTTCATCCAAGGAGATGTAAGTGTATTAAGTCTCATATCTACCGCACTGGAGATCCATTTTTCTTTATCTTGAATAGAGTTTTTTTCTTCTTCTGACATTTTATCATATTCTTCCTCTAATTTAATCCTGCTTTTTTTCTTAACAATGTCCCATCCGTTCCCCGACACTGCAGCGTCTAAAGCTTCCTTGAGAAATTCAATATCTTTTTCAACCTCTTCTTTTTTAGCGGAACTGTCTGCAAGAGCAATCAGTTTCGACTGTTCAAGTATTATTTCCCTTCCGTTTACGCCTGTTCCTGCCATGCAGATAACAAATGCTATCTTCGGATATTTAACGGCAGCCAAGGGACCGACTATACCTCCCTCGCTATGTCCCAGAACTCCGATTTGGTCATCTCTGATATCCTTCCTTGATTCAAGATATTTAACCGCTTCAATGACATCACCAGCAAAATCTTCGGTAGTATATTCCGAAACATTTTTCCCGGTTGATTCTCCGACGCCTCTGTCGTCATATCTTAATACTGCAATACCGTTTCTTGTAAAGTAATCCGCTAAAATCTCAAACGGCTTAAACCCTAATATCTCTTCATCTCTGTTTTGAGGACCGCTCCCGGAAATTAGAACAACAGCCGGGTGTTTTCCTGCATATTCGGGAATAGTTAAAGTTCCCGCAAGAGTTATATCTCCGTTATTAAATTTGACCTCCTCTTCTTTATAAGGAGGTTTTTCTTTTTTTACCTCTTCTTTTTTTATCTCGGTACTCTTTTCAAGCGAAAATTTTCCCGACATTCCCGATTGGAAAAATTTACCATTGATTTTTCCGTCTATAAGTTCTCCCTTAAATGATGCAAGCCCGTTTGGGACATCGAGTTCGAACGAAACAGAGGGATTTTCAAATTTTATATTCGAAAGCGGTAAATTTTTTGCTGATTGCATCGGTATATCCATACTTCCCGAATATTTTCCGGAATCAGTTTTGAAACTGATGAAAATATCAAGTTTAAATCCCGATATTTCTATGTTTCCTGTCCAGTTCCCTCGAATATCTTCCTGAGCGGTAAGTCTGACGGAAATTAAAACTATAATAAAAATTAAAGAAAATACTTTTTTCATATTAATGAGTAATTAAACAACAAATATTAAGAGATTTTAGAAAGAAATTACTTATTACTGTAGTTTACCGAAATAAACTTTTGTTGAATATTCAATCTTAACCATTCCGCCGTTATTATACATTTCATAAATATTTTTAACCCCGTTCATTATATCTTTAAATTTTTCTCCTTCTTCGGGAACATAAGATATAGAACAGATCCTTCCCTTCAGCCCGTTCAGGTCGAGCATTTGAAAATTCGGAAAAGACTGTGAGATATATTTATCCTTGCCGAAAAATTTATCCAGTAAATTTTTGTCGGCTATATTTTTTTCCGCTTCCTCATAATCCTTTTTAAGCGATTTCAGGATTTTATTCATTTCTTTCATTAAAGGAGAATTGTTTTTCCTCTGATTCCAGACTATAACCGCATATCCGTCTTTTCGGAGGATTCTTTTGAATTCTTTTTTTGCTTTAAGGATGTCAAAAAAATGAAATGCCTGTCCGACGGTTATTATATCAACACTGTTGTTTGACAGGGTTGTGTGTTCCGCTGTCCCGTCAATACTTATGAAATTCAGAAACTTCTGCAGCTGTTTTTCTGCCGAAATACGCATTTCCTCATTCGGTTCAACTCCGAATACAAGATTTCCGTTATTAAGGAAAAGTTTGCTGAGTATTCCCGTTCCGCTGCCTATATCTGCGATATCTTTTGACGAATCAAAACCTGCTTTTTTTTCGAGCAGGCTTATTATTTGTTCCGGATAAGAAGGTCTGAATTTTGCATAATTATCCGATTTTCCGCAAAATCTTTTTATATGGTTTTTCATCCGAATCTCTCCAGTTTAATATTTGAAGGATTTACTTTTAATTCAAGAAGTATATTTTCCATTGTGTCCACCATTGCCCGAGGTCCGACTATATAATATACGGGCTTTGATATATCGTTTATATATTTGGTAATTAAGTCTTTATTTATATAACCGAAATTGTACTTCCAGTTTTTTTCGGATTTATCATCAATAGTCGGAATGAATTTAAAGCCGCTGTATTGTTCAGCCCATCTTTCAAACTCATCAAAGAATGCCATAGAAGCCGAATCGGGATTTGAATAAAAAAGATACGCTTTATAAGGGAGTTTTTCCTCTACTATGTATTCAACCATACACCTGACGGGAGTAATTCCGATTCCTCCTATTAAAAAAACAGCGGGAACAGAAGAGTCCTTATGCAGAACCGTATTTCCTCCGAAATCCGAAATTTCCGCTTTTGCCCCGATTGGCATTTCAAGTATATTTCTATTAAAAGCCGATGGTAGAGCACGGGTTGTGAACATTAAATAATCTTTAGACGGAGAACTTGCTATAGAAAAAAATCTCCAGTTATGTTCATCGTCTTCGTATATAGGTTCAAGAAGAGTTATCTTGGCATACTGCCCTGGTTCAAAAGAAAAGTCAGACCCTTTTCTGTCAAACCACATCTTTATATTATTGTTTTCTTTTTTTCTGTCTTTTAATGTGATAATGTTTCCCATAATAATCTTTGTATCAAAATACTAATTTTTAATACTTACTTAAATTCATAATATATTTTGAGTTCTCTCTATGTCTGTTTCCCCTTTAAAGTGCTGTTTAAATAGGATATTTTACAATTAATCAAATTAATCTTATGATCACCATAAATAATATCAACGCAAATCTTATCGAAACTCAGTATGCTGTTAGAGGTAAAATTGTAACGAGAGCTCAGGAACTTGAAGAGCAGGGAAAAAAAATTATTTACTGCAATATCGGCAATCCGCAGGCATTAAAACAAAAACCCGTAACTTTTATAAGACAGGTTTTAAGTCTTCTTGAATATCCTGCTTTAATTACAAGCCCCGAAGCAAAATCCCTTTTTCCTTCTGATGCAATTGAAAGAGCAAAACTCATTCTTAAAAACAATCCTCACGGAACGGGAGCATATACCCAAAGTGCAGGTATAACCTTTATCAGACAGGCGATTGCGGATTTCATTGCGGAAAGAGACGGAATTCCCGTCAACAAGGATAGAATAATACTTACTGACGGAGCAAGCAAAGGCGTACAGTCTGCTTTAACCCTGCTTACTAAAAGCCCCAATGACGGATTTATGATTCCGATCCCGCAATATCCTTTATACAGCGCAACTATTACACTATACGGAGCAAAGCAAATCGGTTATTATCTTGATGAAGATAATAACTGGCAGTTGAACGAAAAGATCCTTACAGAAAGCATTTCAAAAGCAAAATCAAAAGGTATAAATCCCGTAGCCATTGCGGTCATAAATCCCGGGAACCCGACGGGTGCGGTGCTTTCAAGAGATAATATTGAAATGATTATCCGTTTTGCAAAAAAACATAATCTAACTATTCTTGCCGACGAAGTGTATCAGGTAAATGTCTATAAAAAAGAAGTGAAGTTTTATTCTTTTGCAAAAGTCCTTCACGAGATGAATGAAAAAGATGTGACGCTTTTCAGCTTTCATTCTGTTTCAAAAGGATTTACGGGTGAATGCGGGCACAGAGGAGGATATATGGAAATAAGAAATATGCCCGATGAAGTCTATGCAGAACTTATCAAACTTCAATCAATTAGCCTTTGTTCAAATGTTGACGGACAAATTGTAACATATCTTATGGTTGCTCCCCCGAAACCGGGAGACGAAAGTTATGAACTTTACGAAAAGGAAAAAAACGGAATACTTGCCGATCTGAAAGAAAAATCCGAAATACTCGGTAAGGGTTTAAAAGAAATAGACGGAATGATAACGGAAGTGGCAGACGGAGCAATGTATGCTTTTGTTAAATTCGACCTTCCACACAAAAAAGGAGTAGAAGTTGATAAAATGACTGAAGAAGAGAGATACGCTTATGATTCGAAAAGGGATTTTGATTACTGTATGGCTTTGCTCGAAGAAACGGGAATATGTGTTGTACCGGGTTCGGGATTCGGTCAATTGCCTAAAACGCTTCACTTCAGAACAACTTTTTTGCCTCCAAAAGAAGATATGCAATCTCTTGTGGAAAAGTTTAAAGTTTTCCATGCCTCTTATGTAAAATGCTTACTCGAAGGATGAAAAATTTTTTTGTATGGAAATGAAAAATTTTATATTATATTTTTGATTGTTTTTCATTTTTATTGTTCTCCTCCTTATTGGCGGATGCATCTCCTCCTTGATGTATCCGCTTCGTTTTTATAATCTGAATCGCTTGATTTCTGTATAGACCGAGCCATTTGGAAGTAGATCGCTTTTCATAAGGGAAAATCCGTTAACCGAAAACTCCGTAGTGTATTTTTTCTCAAATTTCGATATACTTATTTTTTCGTCTTTTCTTACACGCCCGATAGTAATGTGCGGATGAAATTGCTTATCGGGTTTTATACCCTCGGATTCAAGCGCCGAACATATATAAGTATAAAGCGTATTAGCAAGGTTATCGGGATTGTTGAATCCTGCAAATAGAACCCGTGGGAATTTCGTATTCGGAAAAGCGTTAAACTCTCCTCCGGAAAATAATATATCTCCCGTTTTGGGAATTTCATCCAGAGATTGAATTATTCGCTTCAGTTTTTCCTCGGAAACATCGCCGATAAAGAAAACTGTAATATGAAATTTATCGGGAGACTCCCATTTAACTTTATTTTTTTCATTAACCACAAGATAATCTTTTAGTGAGTTTTGAAGAATTTTAATTTCTTTTCTGATATCGTCAGGAATATTAATTGATATGAATGTTCGTATTTTACCGTTTTTCCGGGGATTAGTAATTATATCTGATGTTGTCATATAATATCATTTAATTCCTAATTTTTATTCAAAATAATATGCGGAGTTAATTAAGTAAATTCAAGATTATTTTATTTTCAATTGAATTACATCTGAACAATTATTAATATATTTTTTTATTTTCATAAATGAGCAGAAATAATAGTTTATCAGATAAATTTGTAAGGTTTGTAGATATTGTCAGAAAATTAAGGAAAGAGTGTCCCTGGGACAAAGAACAGACGCATGAGAGTCTTAGACGATGCCTTCTTGAAGAGTCTTACGAAGTGCTTGAGGCAATTGACAATAATGATATGAAAGAACTGCGCAAAGAACTCGGTGATTTATTGCTTCAGGTTGTTTTTCACGGAGTTATGGCGGAGGAGTCGGAAATATTTAACCTTGAAAACGTACTTGATGACGAAACCAAAAAACTTATAGACAGGCATCCTCATATATTCGGAGATGTTAAGGTTTCGGGTAGCGAGGAAGTTAAGTCAAACTGGGAAAAACTTAAAAAGAATGAAGGCAGGAAATCGGTTATTGACGGAGTTCCTAAAGAACTTCCTGCTTTGTTCAGGGCTTACAGGGTTCAGGAAAAAGCAGCAAAAGTAGGATTTGACTGGAAAACAAAAGAACCCGTTTACAATAAAATTCTTGAAGAAATTAACGAACTTAAGAAAAATATCGAAGAGGGGCTCGATCATAGCAGAATTGAAGACGAATTCGGAGATGTCTTATTTGCTCTCGTTAATTATTCAAGATTTCTAAGGGTAAATCCCGAAGATGCTCTCAGAAAAACAATAGAAAAATTTATTTTCAGGTTCAGGAAAATCGAGGAATTCGCAAAAGAAAATAATCTCGATCTCGAAAATATGACGCTTGAAGAAATGGATGTTGTCTGGAACAGAGCAAAGGAGATAAGATGAAAAACCACTCCGTGGGAATTATTCTCTTTCGGAAAACAAGTAAAGGAATAAATTTTCTTCTCGTTAAACACAGACAGGGTCATTGGGGTTTCCCAAAGGGACACAGAGAAAAAGGCGAAAGAAAAATCGATACTGCAATAAGAGAACTGGAGGAGGAAACAGGAATAAAGAAACCGGTGTTATTTAATAACAAAGTCCTTTTTACGGAAAATTATAAAATCAAAAAGAACGGAGGAGTTGTTACTAAACGAGTTGATTATTATATTGCCTCAACGGAGAATAGAAATATTAAATTTGACGGAAAAGAAATTCTAAATGCAAAATGGTTTACGCTAAATAAATCGGCGGAAAAGATAAAATTTTTAAATACAATAAGAATATTAAAAAAAGCACATAAAATAATTACCGAAGGTTTAAAATGAATAGATTAAAAAGTAAATATTTACTGATTATTATATATCTTGTTTTTTATAGTCATTCGGCTGCTTTGCCTGTTAAACCGCTGTCGGAACAGAACAGGACACGAAACGTAAAAGATAATTTATCGCTCTTTCAGCAAAAACTTGATTCGGTAATTAAAACGGTTGACTGCAGCGTATCCGTTCAGATTGTAAGCGCAGCAAAGTATGACCTTTTATATGATTTTAAACCGTCAATAAAAATGATACCTGCATCAATAACTAAAATGATTACCGCAGCAACGGCAATTCAGTATCTCGGTGCGGGTTATGATTTTAATACAATTGTTTTTACCGACGACTCGGTTATAAGCGACGGTGTAATTAACGGGAATCTATATATAAAAGGGTTCGGCGATCCTGACTTTAATTCTTATAATGCTGATGAATTGATAAAAAAAATTAACGGCAAAAATATAAAGGAAATAACGGGCAATATAATTTATGATGAAAGTTTTCTTGACGACAATTATTACGGTCTTTCGGGATATTATCAGGGCGACACAAGAGATTATAACTGGCCCTATGTATGCGGGCTTTCGTTTAATAAGAACAAGGGAAACATAAAACCCTCTTATGAAGCGGCAGATTACATTGTGAGTTCACTGAAAGCACTTAACGTCAAAGTTGAAGGCGTGATTATTCCCGGAACTACGCCTCCCTCGGCAAAAGAAGTCGCAAAATTTTCAAGACCTATCAGCGAAGTCCTTGCAAGAATGAATAAACCAAGCGATAACCAGTCTGCGATTACGGTCTTTAAGGTTGTAGGCGCCGTATATAAATCAGTTCCCGGAACGCTCGAAAAAGGTTCTGAAGCGGTTATTGATTTTTTAACTTCAATAGGGGTGTCGCGCTCAGAGTTCGAAATACTCGAAGGTTCGGGGCTTTCAAGATATAACTATGTTACGTCAAATGTTTATATCCAAATGCTGAAATATATGT
>FVAA010093569.1_pt1 | contig 11190 bp, 10 predicted proteins | sample 1504571 | NCBI WGS metagenome assembly FVAA01 (sample SAMEA4475357, study PRJEB15587) | soil metagenome | biome: Soil; feature: Field | place: India | collected 2015-03-11 | depth 0 m
AACTCTGCGGATAGGGCGGTTTCATTTAACTTGTGATAATATTTATTTACAAGTTCACGGCATACGGGAATTTCAAATTCAGGTTCCTCCGTAAGCGATACTCTTATTGTATCCCCGATACCTTCGTCAAGAAGTGTCCCGATGCCGAGAGCGGATTTAATCCTACCGTCTTCGCCGTCTCCCGCTTCCGTTACTCCGAGATGAAGCGGGAAATCCATATTTTCTTCAGCCATTTTTCTTACAAGCATCCTGTATGCTTCTACCATGACTCTCGGATTACTTGACTTCATCGAAAGCACAATATTATAATAATTTTCGTCAACGCATATTCTTAAAAATTCAAGAGCGGATTCAACCATACCCAGCGGAGTATCTCCGAACCTGCTCATAATTCTATCGGAGAGTGAACCGTGATTTGTTCCTATACGCATTGCCGTTCCGTATTCCTTACAGACTTTGATAAGCGGAACAAATTTATTCCTTATTCTTTCAAGTTCTTCATTATACTGAGAATCCGTATATTCAATAACCTCAAATTTCTTTTTATCCGCATAATTTCCCGGATTAATTCTGACCTTTTCGACTATTCTTGCGGCAATCTCCGCAGCATTTGGGGTAAAATGTATATCGGCAATAAGAGGGGTATTATATCCTCTTTTTTTAAGTTCTTCTTTAATGTTCCTGAGATTCTGTGCTTCTTTAATACTCGGAGCGGTTATTCTGACGTAATCCGCTCCCGCATTAATAATCCTTATGCTTTGCTCCACGGTTGCGGAAGTATCCATTGTATCGGTAGTCGTCATCGACTGAAGACGTATAGGATAATGACCTCCCAAAGGGATATCACCTATATTAACTATTCGTGTTTTTAATCTGCGAATCAAAATATTAAATTATAAATTCCTAAATAAAAATTATCTTAGTTTCTTACTATCCTGAAAAAGAATTCTTTTTTCTTCGTCGGTCAGGCTACTATAACCTTTGCTGCTCAGTTTATCCAGAATGGCATCTATTCTTTCCCTTGCCTTCATTTCTTCTTTTTTTAAATCTTCTTCATACTTCGATTTACTTATTTCGGTGTATTCGGCATCATAAACTTTTGATTCTGGAAAATCATATACTTTCGGCTCCTCATTTTTCTTTCCGAAAAAGTTGCTTTCAAATTCGTCTCTGTTAAACGCCGAACCTTTTCTGAAAAATTGTTTGTGTTTTCTTTCGGAAAAAAACAGATATAAAAACCCTACAACTCCTCCTCCGAGATGGGCAACATGTGCAATACCCGATTCATACTGCGATGCAACTGCAAACACTTCAATTGCCATATAAAAAATCACAAGATATTTCGCCTTAACGGGAATCATAAAGTATATGTATATATACCTGTTCGGGAAAAGATATCCGAAAGCAATAAGAACCCCGTAAATAGAACCCGATGCTCCCACAGTCGGCACATTCGGCGGAATATTAGTAAAAAGCGGTGCAATAAAAAGGTTTGCTAATCCCGCACCTAATCCGCATACTGTATAGAAAATAAAAAACTTCTTTGAGCCCCATAGATTTTCAAGTTCAAGCCCGAACATCCAGAGTGCAAACATATTAAAGAAAAGGTGAGAAAAACTCCCGTGCAGATACATATAAGTCAATACCTGCCACGGTTTGAAAAAAGGCGAATCAATAGTGAATAATGCAAAATTTTTAAGAAAAGCATCTCCTATGCTCAGATTTCCCGCCCTTAGCATATTCAGGAAAAATGCCTGAAGCAGAAAAATTCCGATATTTGATATCAATAAATATTTAATAACCGGCGGAAATAAAGAAAATCCTCCGAATCCGGGTCTTCTGTAATCACTCATTGGTAATAAAAAAAGTTATAAAATTTCTTGTTCACCTTAAACCGGCAAACAATTTTTGCGCGTTATTATAATCTTCTATTGTATCTATTTCTACGCATTTAAAATCTGAAACATCAACACTGTAAATACTGTTCCTGATATCGTTTTTGTTAATTATCTCCTGAAAAGTAACTTCATAAAATTCGTTTACATTTTTTTCGGTAAGAATTTTCCTGTCAAGAATTCCGTAAATCTCGTTCATAAATGAACGGGAAAATTTTTCAATCCCTATTGATTCTCCTGCCGATTGATCTAAAGGGACTTCTTTACCGATTTCCAGTATTCTGTTATCCTTATCAAGGCGGACTTTAATCTGTTCCGCATCGAGATTCTCTGATATATTTACGGCAGCACAATTATCATAATTTGAATTTATTAAGACCGAAATAATTTCTTTATCAAAAAGTATATCGCTGTCAAGCAGAATAATCTCATCCTCGACATACTTCTTTGTCATCCAAAGAGAATATGAATTATTATTATTCATATAATCATTGTTTGTCAGAAACCTAACGTTGCACTTCCCGAAATTATCGGATATATATTTTTTTATCATTTCTTGACGGTATCCCGTAACGACAATAAAATCTTTAATTCCGTTTGCAATGATATTTTCAAACGTAAGATGAAGAAGATTTGTATTCCCTAAAGAAAGCAAACATTTAGGTGTTGTATCGGTCAGAGGACGAAGTCTTTTTGCAAGTCCTGCCGCAAGAATAATTGCCTGCATATACTTCTATAAAAATCTTTTTTAAAAATTAGAATCAGTTTTTACAATTTTTTCTTTAAATCCGATAAAGCTTTCTTTTGTATCAGTAAAATAAGTATCAATAATAAATTCCCGAGAATAATTGAAGTCCACATATAATATTCAAGTCTGTTAAGGAATAAGAAAATTATTGCCGCCGCAAGATGGGTAGTAGAACCCAGCCAGCTCCATAATCTTAAAACAAATTTATTTTTACTTTTATATTCTTCGGGAGTAACATCATACATTTTATGCTGAGTTCCTTTCTTCTGCACGGATGAATACCTTATATATATTTCAACCAGAAACTTATCAAAATACCTGCCTTTAGATCTGTTAAGAACTTCTTTGAATTTTTTAAATTCCGTCAACTCGTATTCAAGATCCGAGCCTTTGTCGTAAACGTATTTCAAATAATCATTCCTGAAGTTATCAAAATACATATTCTGAAAAATTCTTGATGCACCCGCAGCCGCAACAAGCAGCCATGAAGATAAAATGTTGCCCGTCATTATACTCAAGCCCACCCCTGCTCCCGCAAAAAACGAGAAACCCGTAACATAATCGATAAAACCGTCAATGATTCTTCCTATTTTTGTGCCGTTTTGTTTCAGCCTTGCGAGTTGTCCGTCGGCACAATCAAGTATATTTGAAATCATAAGAAGAAATCCGCCTGCGACGAAAAAAGTATGATTTCCGAATGCAATGGCAATTCCTGCCGCAATACCCGTTAGCATTGACAGCACGGAAATCTGATTCGGAGTAATTGATGTATTGTAAATTATTTTGACGAATACAAAAGAAATAGGACGGAAAAAAATCAGATCAATAATTTCTTCCACATCGACGCTCTTAAGCGATTTTCTGAATTCGTTTATCCAGCCCAATTAATGTAATATCTTTCTTTGTTTAAGTTTTTTCAGTTTTTTTCTGTATTCTTTTTTGAGTTCCTCAAGATATTTTTTCTTTGTCTTCGAAACAAAATATTCCTGAACGTTAAATTCTTCTTCGCCGTTTGTATTCCTTGAATAAGAACCGTCGGGATTTAAAACTCTTGCCTTTACATTATCTTTAAGATAGAGTTCAAGAATTTCGATCAGATCCTCTTTTATTTTCCTATTTTCAATCGGATACAGTATTTCCACCCTTCTGTCAAAATTTCTCTGCATTATGTCGGCGCTTCCGCTGTATATAACAGGATTTCCGTTATTAGCAAAATAATATATCCTGCTGTGCTCAAGAAATCTTCCCACAATGCTCACTACGCGAATATTATCGCTTAATCCTTTAATTCCCGGTCTTAATCTGCATACTCCTCGGATTATTAAATCTATTTTTACACCCTGCGAAGAAGCGGCATAAAGTTTCATAATTGTTTTATCGTCAACAAGTGAATTTGCTTTTATGATAATTCTGCCGTTACCGTTCTGTTTATGCGATTCAATTTCATTATCAATGAGTTTTATAAACGATTTCCGCATTGAATAAGGGGCTACAAGCATTTTTCTGTATTCCTTTTGCTTGGAAAATCCCGTAAGGTAATTAAACAATTCGGAAGCATCTTTACAAAAATCTACATCGGAAGTAAACAACCCCAGATCCGTATAGATTTTTGCCGTAACGGGATTATAATTACCCGTGCTTAAATGCAGATACCTTCTCATCACGCCTTGTTCTCTCCTTACTACAAGGAGCATTTTGGCATGCGTCTTTAGACCCGCAATCCCGTAAACCACGTGAACGCCTTTTTGTTCAAGTTTCCTTGCCCATATAATATTATTTTCCTCGTCAAACCTTGCTTTCAGTTCAAGAACCGCAGTAACCTGCTTACCGTTTTCGGCAGCTTCAATCAGCGATTTAATTATCGGAGAATCACCTCCGCTTGTCCTGTAAAGAATTATTTTAATTGCAAAAACATTTTTATCTTCCGCTGCCTGTGCTATAAATTCGTTCACCGAAGAAAAAGAATAAAACGGATGATGAATGATGATATCCCTGCTCTTAATGGCACGGAAAAAATCTTCTTCTTCGGCAAAGAAAGAGGAAATCCTCGGAGTGAAACCCTCATATTTGAGGTTTCTTTTTTCAATCTTGTATATTGCCGAAAGATCTCCGAGATTTATAAAGCCGTTAACCCTGTAAACTTCCGTATTATTCAATTCAAGATCGGATACAAGATAATCGAGAATTTTATCGGGAATATTATTTTCAACCTCAAGCCTCATTATAATTCCGAGCCTTCTTTTCTTCACTTCTTCTTCTATGAGAGTCAATAAATCCGAAGCCTCTTCTTCTTCAAGTTCGAGATCCGCATTTCTTGTTATCCTGAACGAATAACAATCGGTAATGTGCATTCCCGTAAAAAGTTTATGCGCATTAGCCGAGATGATATCTTCTAATAATATGAAATTATAACCCGTCTGATTTTCAAGACGGTAAAATCTCGGAAAATTTCCGGGTATCTGCAGAACCGATATTCTTTCTTCCTTAACTTCTGTATCTGGATCGTCAAGGACTATAACAAGGGACAGCGAGCGGTTGATGAGATTAGGAAACGGATGAACATTATCGAGAGCAATCGGAGTCAGAACAGGAAAGATTTCTTCGTCAAAAAACTTTTCGATTTTAATTCTGTCATTTTCGTTCAGTTCGTTATATTTATAAATCTTAATGTTGTTTTTTTCGAGTTCGGGAATTATTTCCTCGTTAAAAATTCTGTACTGCTCGTTTACAAGGGGACATAATTCCTGAAAGATAAATTCCATCTGCTCTTTTGCGGATAGTCCGTCGGAAGAAAGTTCGTCAACATCACTGACTACCTGCCGCTTTAATCCCGATACTCTTATCATAAAAAACTCGTCAAGATTTGTGCTGAATATAGACAGAAAATTCAGCCGTTCAAGAACGGGTTGCGATTTATCGGCTGCTTCTTCAAGAACCCGCTTATTAAACTCAATCCAGCTTAATTCACGGTTGAAAAAGAAATCCGATTGTATTTTATTTTTTTTAACGATATATATTTTATTAAATTTATTTTAAAGTAAAATCAATTTTATCACCTTCGGTTACTCCGTATCTGTCGCAAAAACCCCCTGCAACCTCAACAACATATTTTGCTTTCTTCCCCGAAGGAAGAGACTTTTCGGATAAAGGCGTCGTATTTTTATATATCTTAACAATTTCTTTATCTTCGCTTACATACATAATGTCAAGCGGAATAAGAGTGTTTTTCATCCAGAACGATTGCAGTTCGGAATTCTGAAAAATAAACAGCATTCCCTTCCCGTCATCCATGCTTTTTCTATACATCAAACCCTGCATTCTTTTCTTTTCGTTGTCCGCAACTTCGATATCGATTTTTTTTATTTCCTTTCCGTTCCTGTAAAATCCGAGTTCTCCCTGATTTACAAACTGAGGTTCGGGAATATCTTTATATCTCTCTGACGGATCGGTTTTCAATCTGAATTCTTCCTTTTTCGGTTGAAAAAAAAGCAAATAAACCGCAACGATTATAACCGCCGCTAAAATTATATAAAGGAAATAATTCGTTTTTTTTTCTTTCTTGTTTTCCTTCTTTTTTTTCTCAGCCATTATCTTGATTTCATAAATTCTTTTATTGCATGCATCAGAGCGTAGTTTTGCTCTCTTGTTCCGAGAGTAATTCTTGCTTCGGTTTTGAATGCTTCTTCGTCAAGGAATTTTATAAGAAGATTTCTTTCTTTAAGATATTTATTAAGGTCTTTTCTTATTTCAAGCGGCATATCTACAAGCATAAAATTAGCATAAGATTTATACGGAATAAAACCTTCCAATTTAGAAAATTCCTTATAGAAATATTCCTTGTCTTCCTGCATTATTTCAGTGACCTTATCGTAATATTCGGTATCGCACATTGCAATTTCCGCAAGTTTTTCCGAAATGCGGTTATATCCTAAATATCTGACGGAATAATTAATTAATTCCTCAAGATTTTTTCCTGCGAATGCATAACCGATTCTGCATCCTGCAAGAGCATAATACTTAGAAAATGTTCTGCATATAACAAGATTCGGGAACTCATCAAGATACGGCTTCACATATGAGTTTTCCTTTGAACCGAATCCCCAATATGCTTCATCAATCATAACAAGCGCTCCCCTGCAGGCATCGAGAAATCTTTTTAGGTCTTCGCTTGAAATCCTGTTACCCGTCGGATTATTAGGAGACGCAATAAGAACTATTCTCGGTCTCTCCCGCTCATATATTTTTATCATCTTATCAACATCGTATAAGAAAGTAGCAACACCGTTTTCTGTGCCTTTTTCCATCGGATATTCAACATTAAATCCTCCTACTTCGTAAGCAACTTTCTTATAATACCACCACGCTTCTTTAGGTATCAGTATTTTTTCTTTCCTGTCGAGATAATAATGTATAATCTGTTTTAATAAATCTTCGCTTCCGTAAGAAAGAATCACCTGTCTTTCGTCTATCCCAAAATCTTTTGCGATCTTTTCCGATAAAAGCGATTTGACTCCCCTTGAGAAATCCCTCGAATAGCAGGAAAGTTCGTCTATCGTTACTTTTTTAAGAAATTCATAGCATTTCGGCGAAGGTCCCGATTGAGACTCGTTCCTGTCAAGATACTGTAGCGTATCAAATTTTTTTATTTCCATTATAATTTTCTTATTTAGATAAAAATTTTCTTATTCCGTTTTTACAGTCTTCCGACATTCTTGTCATAGCATTCATTCCCACCGCATATTCAAGAGCCGCTTCAAAACTCATTGAACTTATATTTCTCAGCATTTCTTTTGTAAGAGAAATTGAACTCGACGGCAGTGAATTAAAGTTTTCGCATAATTTATCCGTAAAACTTTCAAGCATATATTGCTCTACAACATAATTTGCAAATCCGATTCTTTGGGCTTCGTTCCCGTTTATAAATTTTGAAGTAAGCAGTAAGTCTTTAGCCCGTGACTCGGTAATTCTTTTAAGCAGAAATATCATAACAATTGCGGGTATAAATCCGATTCTGACTTCCGTATAGCCGAACTGTGCTTTATCTGACGCAACAATAATATCGCAGGCGCTTGCAATTCCGCATCCTCCCGCAAGTGCATATCCGTCAACCATCGCAACAGTAGGTTTCTTGCAGTTGTAAATTGCGAGGAGCATATCTCTGAACGATTCCGAATCTTTTTTATTCTGAAATACGTCGAATTCGGAAATCTTATTCAGGTAGTCAAGATAAAGACCCGAACAGAAATTCCCTCCCGCACCCGAAATTACGATTGATTTTGTCGATTCGTCCTCGGAAAACATATTAACGGCATTTGTAATATCCTTTATCATTTCTCCGTCAAGAGAATTTCTTTTATCGGGACGGTTAAGTATTATTTTTTTTGTTTGTCCCTTATCTTCGATTATCAGATTCTTCCCGTTCATAATCTTTCTCTAATTTTTGTTTGGAAAAAAATTTATATGATATTCGTTTTCAAATTCTACAATCCTTGAATTAATCATAAAATATTCTTTCAAAGAATTACTGTTAATTATATCACTGCTTTTTCCGTAATTTATGATATTCCCTTTATCCATTAAAACGGCATTCCCCGAATACTTAATTGCAATATTCAGGTCGTGAGTAACAAATAAAACAGTTAATTTCTTCTGAACATTTAATTTAGCCAAAACGGAAAATATTTCAAACTGATAATTAACATCAAGATAAGTTAGCGGCTCGTCAATAATCAGCAGTTTTTCCGATAAATCACTGTTTAAATCCAACTGCACAAACGACATTGCAATCAGGACTTTTTGTTTTTCGCCGCCCGATAAAGCCCCTGCAATGCGGTATTTAAAATCTTCAATTCCGAGTATTTCAAGCGCCGAATCAGCCGCATCGTAATCTTTCACCGTATTCATAAAATCAAATCCTGCCTTATATGCATATCTTGCCGTCAGAAGCAAATCATAAACCGTAGTATTACCCTGATTAAAAACCGTTTGTTGAGGCAGATAAGATACGTTTTTTGCAAGTTCTTTTCCTTTAAAAAAATTCAGCGGTTTATTCTTAAAAAAAATTTCTCCTTCATCGGGTTTGTATAACCCTGCGGCAAGTTTAATTAAAGTTGATTTACCCGAACCGTTTCTTCCTATAACACAGCAAAAATCACCTTTGTAAAGTGTGAAGTTTATGTTTTTCAGATTAAAACCGTTTTTAGCGTAAGAAAAGCTAACGCTTTTAAAAACAAGCAGTGAAGAATCCATAAGAAGCAATATAAGAAAGGGAAAACCCTTACTTTATAAACTCCGATGTCTTAGGATTATAATACCATTTGAATTCGCCTGTGTGCTTCTTGGAGTCATATTCAATATAACAGACTCCTGACTTATGAAACTGAAAGTCAAGAGTTTTTCTATCCGAAATATGCTCCACAAGCATTCCCAGCATCGGCTCGTGACCAACAAGAGCCAATGAAGAGAAAACCGTATTCCTTTTTATCAACTGAGCAAGTTTCTGGACAGGCGAAGATATCAATAATTCATTAACTATTTCAACATCGTGCTTATATTTTAAAGAAACAGCAAGGATTTCCGCTGTCTGCACGGCTCTTATTAGAGGACTCGTGAAAATTTTATCGAGATCTGCCAGATCTTCTCTCAGATTTCTGAATACGGTCTGGGCAAGTTTTCTGCCTTTAGGGGTAATGAAACGGTTTTCGTCTCCCCTGACTGATTCTGTTTCGTAATCTATTGCTTCTGCGTGTCTTATTAAGAATAACTTCATAATTAATTATTTACTTAAAACTATTCATTTTTTTAGAATTTCGCAATATACGGGATTTACACCTTCGGAATACCCCAGCCGAACATCTTTTATTTCATTATGAATTGAAGTATCATTAACCGCTCTAACCCTTATGTAATTTGAAGTCCAGCCCTCTACATATTCTTTATTGCCTTCGGTTATCACTTTTGACTCAAATAATACGGTATGAATTTTTCCCCAATTTTTTTCGTAAAATCCGAATTTTTTCTTCAGCGAGAGGTTTCTGAGTAAAGTGCTTCTTTTCTTCCTTTCCGAAACATCAACTTTTCCGGGCAGCATCACCGCAGGAGTATTCTTTCTTTCCGAATATGTAAAAACATGGAGATATGAAACTCCGAGTTTATCTATAAAATTGTATGTATTCGCAAAATTCTCTTCTGTTTCACCGGGAAAACCTACAATCACGTCAATCCCTATCCCTGCATTATCTATCTCCGAATTAATTTTTGATATAAGTCCCGAAAATAAACTGAGATTATATCTCCTTTTCATAAGTTTAAGAATTTCCGTATCCCCGCTCTGCAAAGGAATGTGAAAATGCTTGCAAAACTTATCTGATGTTTTGACAAGATTTATAATATCATCGGTTAATAAATTCGGTTCAATTGAACTGATTCTGATTCTCTTTATATTAAGTTCGTTCAGACCGTATAATACGTCAATAAGTTCATATTTTTTTCCGTTGCTTCTGAATTCATAATCCCCCGTATTTACTCCCGTAAGTATAATTTCTTTATAACCCGAATCGATAATTCTTTTAGCATTTTCAATTACCTTCTCATAATCAAGACTTCTTGACTCTCCCCTTGCAAGCGGTATCGTGCAGAATGTGCAGTTATAATCGCATCCGTCCTGAATTTTCAAAAAAGCACGTGTTCTCGAATCCGAATCAGCCGAAAACGCCTCTCCGACATCTTCAAATGATTTTGAATCCTTTACAAAAATCCTTGCAGTATTTTCCTTGAATATACAGGAAGGGGAATTTATGTCAATATTTTCAAGATATTCGAGCATTCTGAACTTCTCTTCGGAACCGAGTATAAGGTCAACACCGTCAATTTCTGCTATTTCACCGGGCTGAAGCTGTGCATAGCAACCCGTTACAATTACATAAGTCTCGGGATTATTTCTCAGGACACTTCGTATTATCTGCCTGCATTCCCTGTCGGCATTTGCCGTTACAGTGCATGTATTCAGGACAAAAATATCGGACTTTTCCCCGTATTCTTTGAGTTGAAGCCCCTTCTCGCTGAATTTCTTTGCAAGCGTCGAAGTTTCCGAGTAATTAAGTTTGCATCCGAGTGTATGTAATGAAACTGTTTTTGGCATTTAATGAATATTTAAGCAATACATCATATATAATTGAAAAAACACTATGAAAGTTTCAGGATTTACTATTTAACGATTACGGGCTCGGGATGAAGTTTAATGCCGAAAGTTTTAAAGACCTGTATAGAAATTTTTTCGGCAAAATTCAGAAATGATTCCGAACTGCATCCCCTGTTTACAAGGGCAAGTGAATGACTATTTGAAATCCCCGCACCGTTCTCGGTATATCCTTTACTGAATCCCGCTTTTTCTATAAGAAATGCAGCTGGAATTTTATAACCCGTTTCCGTTTCGTAATAAACAGGATCAATATTCTTTTCCGAACATAAAGATATAAACTTATTAAATTCTGCTTTTCCTAAAACAGGATTCATAAAAAACGATCCGCAGGAAACCGAATCGGAATC
>FVAA010440550.1_pt1 | contig 11019 bp, 7 predicted proteins | sample 1504571 | NCBI WGS metagenome assembly FVAA01 (sample SAMEA4475357, study PRJEB15587) | soil metagenome | biome: Soil; feature: Field | place: India | collected 2015-03-11 | depth 0 m
TTTTGGATAAACCCGAAAACGGAGGAAACTTTATTATCGAAGGGACTTTTGAACACAGAACCCGACCTTTTCTGGATAAAAAAGGATTATTAAAAGACTTCGGATTTGTTACCTTTTTAGATTTCGGCAATCTCTGGGCTAACTATAAGGCTTTTAAATTAAGCGATATTGCAATTGCAATCGGAATGGGTTTAAGATATTATACTATAGTAGGTCCCGTAAGGCTTGATTTCGGATTCAAATTTTACGATTACGACCCTGCACAGGGAACAAATAAATGGCTGTTTCAGAATAATGCAAGCAATATTTTTAAAGAAAAAATGACTATACAATTCGGTATTGGAAACACATTCTGATATATGGAAAGGAATTACGGGACAGAAAAGAGTATTAAAAGTCCTGCTGAATTTTTATAAAAGCGGACGCATTCCTCATTCTTTTATTTTTTACGGCAAAGAAGGAACAGGTAAAGATGCGGTTGCTATTGCTTTTGCAAAACTTATAAACTGCGATAATCCTTCGGATTTCACACCCTGCGAAAAATGTAAAAGTTGCACACAGATAAGCCATCTTGCTTCTCCCGATTTTACTTTTATTACCGCTCTGCCCGGAGGGAAAAAAGAAACAGCGGACGAGAACGATCCCGTATCGCTTCTGACCGAAGAAGACAAAGAAATTTATTCCGAAGAAATATCACGTAAAGCCGCAGATAATTATTACAAAATAAATATTCCGAAAGCAAATTTCATTCGTATTGACAGCATCAGACTGATTAGAAATAATATTTATCTTACTTCCTCAAAAGGTAAGAAAAAAATATTTCTGATTTCAAATGCCGATATGATGAATCCGCCGTCTGTGAATGCCTTTTTAAAAACCCTTGAAGAACCTCCCCCGGATTCGCTTTTGATTCTGACTACTTCAAAGATTAACTCCCTCCCTCAAACCGTAACGGGAAGATGTCAGAAAATTAGGTTTGACGATATTTCCCAGAAAGAACTCTTTGAATATGCAAAAGAGAAATACCCGAATCTTAAAGACAAAGAAGCATTATTATATTCACAAATTGCTGACGGAAGTATTTTGAAACTTAAAAACCTTATTGACTCTGACTATCTCGAATTAAGAGACCATTCCGTTCAATACCTGCGGGGAATTGTTTCGGGAAAATACCTTAGTATTTCTAATTCAATTAAAATCGTTACGCAGAATAAAAATAAAGAAACTGTCCGACAGTTTTTACTTCTACTTATTGTCTGGTTCAAAGATGTTATTAATAAAGAAGAAGGACATAATGAATTGCTTATAAATACGGATCTTTCGGATACCCTAAAAAACTTTGCCAAGAATATTAAAAGCGAATATTACAGGATTATTCAATCTCTCGAAGAGGCAATAAAAGAAACAGAACTGAATGTAAACGCAGAATTCCTCTTATACAGACTTGCTTTCAGACTTAAAGACTATCTCAGAAAGAAACAATAAGATTTTCTATCTTCCATCCCGCTTTAAGATTCAGAATATCAGATATAAAAAACTTTTCGGAAGGAGCATAAGGGAAAGGGTTGCCGTAATCAAATTTCCTGTCCGAATTTCTGTCTTCAAACGAAAACAGATAATATCTTCCGCCGAGCAAACCTTCAAAGACAAATACACTATCCGAACTTTTTATATGAGTATAATTGAATACGGGATAATCTACATTAATAATTTTCAGTATCATATTCTTTTTTAATTCATCGCCGACAGATATTAAACCCGAAACCGAACCTGACTTTTCTTCGGTTATAGTCCTGAATTCATAATTAACATTATAAATTCCAGAATTTAATTTCAGGGAAATATTTATTTTATATCTCATATCAAAATTAAGGAATCCCGAAGGGATTACTTCCATAAGAGAATCGTTTACCCAGTTTTTAACTGTCCTGATATTTTTTCCAGTAGAATCCGTAAAAGTAAATTTTTCGGAAATGTAGTCTCGGGGAGTGTTATTGTTTTTAAAATAAAATACAAACTTACTATTCTCAGGGAATACTCCTATAGAAGAGCCGATGTTTGAATAAACCCTGTTCAGACTGTCCGCAGACAAACTTTTCACAAACGTTCCCGAACGTAAATCGTATGACAAAGTTACAAGATTATTCATCAGGAAATTATATCCAGACACCGAAGCATTTTCTTCAATCTCAATATCCGACGGCAGGACGGATATCAGATCGAACCCTTTGTCATATAAAAAATTTTTATCGCTGTCGTATAAAGCAAACAACCTATATCTGCCCGAAGGGAGATATGAAACTGTATAATTTCCCTTATCGTCAGTCGGGACTATAAATCCCGCTTTTTTCTTTTCGGGGTTAGCGGACGTATCTGTTTCGGAATATAACTTATAAGCAAGGACATATAAACGATCATAATTCGGCGAAAAAACTCTTCCCGATATTTTTCCCGATTGAATCTTATCACCCGTCGAAAATGCAAACGATATAGGTTCTTTGAGATAATTCCCCCTGATGTCACGAAAAGATTTCCCGATATATACTCCGTAAGTTGTATTCTTCGACAGAGGCTTCCTGAAAATTATTTCGGCTTCTTTTCCGCCTATATCAAATTCAATATCTTCGGCAGAAACATTAGAGATAATTACTGCGTCAATTAAACTCCTGCGGTCTATATATTCGTCAAATCTTAATTTAAGTGAATTACCTTGAAAATTGACCGAATTAGGTTTGGGTTTAGCCGAAACCAATTTCGGAGGGAGTATATCATCTTCGCCTCCCGAAGGCGGAAGTTGATTCGCACAGGAAAAAAGAAGCACCGAAATTAACGTGATATAAAGTAATTTAAGATACATAGGGAACAAAAAATATTTTTACCGTTGTGCCGCCTCCCTGAACACTTTCGATAGTTATTTCCGCTTTTAAATCATCGAGTGATTTTTTTGCTATCGAAAGTCCGAGCCCCATACCTGTTTTTTTGGTGGAAAAATTCGGGACAAACAACATCCTCATAGTTTCATCGTCAATTCCCGTTCCGTTATCCGAAATCTCCGCCACGACTTTATTTCGGGTATTATAAGTTTTTACCGAAATAACCCCTTCATTTTCTATTGCCTGAACCGAATTCTTTATAATATTCTGAAAAACCCTGTTTAGTTCCATTCTATCGGCGTATATTTTTTTAATATCTTTCTCAAGATGCATTTCATATTTAATATTCGGTATAGCCGAATATAAAGATAGAACTTCCGACAAGACAGAATTAATATCAATCTGTTCATAATTCCTCGAAGGGAGTTTTGCAAAATCCGAGAATGAGGAAGCGATTTTACTGAGTTTATCTATCTCATCGCTTATCATATCCCTTGTTTGTTTCAGTGTTGCTTCAAAATCGTTTTTTTTATCGCTCTTATACAGGTTCCACAAATGCTGTATAGATAGTTTCATCGGGGTAAGAGGATTTTTAATTTCATGCGCAACTCTTCGTGCTATATCACGCCAAGCCGATTCTCTTTCGGCTTTTTTTAATTCCTCTTTTGATCTGTCAAGATCGGCAGACATATTATTAAATGCATTTACCAAATCGCCGAATTCATCATTCCTGTCAATATCAATCTTGACGCCCGATTCGCCCTTTGCAATTTTTTCCGATGCTTCTTTAAGTAAAAGAACGGGATAAGATATTTTACCCGCCAGAAAACTGACTATCAAAAGGAGTGCAATAATCACTATTAGATACGAACCGAAAATAAAAGTAAGCGTCTCCGACAATTCTTCGTTAATTTCTTTCTGGCTGTAAACGGATAATGAAGAAAGGATTCCGTAAATTGTATTATCTTTTTCTTTAAGCGGTCTGAACCCGACAAGAAAAGACATACCGTTAATATTCTGACTCTTTAAAAAAAGGTCTTTCTTTAATAGATTGATATTATAATATCCCTCCGAACTTATTCTTGTATCCAGAAAATCCGATTTAAAAAGTTCATCATCCGTAGTCGCAATCATTCTGTTCTTAAAATAAAAATTAAAATTCTTTCCCGAAGAAGAATAATTTCTTTTCAGTATATCGTTTACATAAGCGGCTATAGAGTCTGTCGGTTTAAATCTGTTAAAAATCTGCTTTTCCTCTTTCAAGGTCTCGTTCAGCATCGATAAATCCGATATCATTCTGTTTTTAATCGTATCGTCATATTTCTGAGAAATGTAACTTCTCGTATAGAGCGCAAGCAGAATTATCGGAATTACCGATACTACAAAGAATGAAATAAAAATCTTTTCCCTGAAATAAAACCTGAAGCGTTTGATTTTTATCAGGAATATAATTCCGTAAATAAGAAGAACCGCAGAATATATTAATGCGGAAAAAATAATAAATTTAAGAAAGAACAAAGCAAGCAACGCAAAATCATCTCTTTTTAGACTGATAGAGAACACCCTTTTATTTAAACCGTTTTCACCCGAATTAAATTTTTTCTCCGAAACTCCTTCCGTAAAGTATGTCCTGTATTTTTCGTTTTTAATTATATCGAATCTCCAGTATGATTTTTTTCCTGTTGATTTGACAAATTCATTGAAGGTTTCGAGATAAGGAAGCAATCCTCTCGACACTTCGGCATCGGTCGTATTCGCAATGTTTCCGTCAGAATACTCGGTAATAATCGGTCTTGTTATGAATTTATTAAACGGGGATTCTGCGGTTTGTAAATCAACTCCCCTGAAAGATAAATCGGTGTACATACTTATCGCATCGGAATTAACCGACAGAAGAATATAACCCACAATCCCCGCAAACTGCGTATTCCTGAGTTCCAATTTCTCAAGGGGTATTATTCCCGTAAAATAATTTTTCTCCTGATTATAAATAATATTTACGTTATCAAAGGTGAAGGGTTCGTTAATCCCCTCTTCATTATCCGTTGTTTCGGGGATTTGAAGTTCGAGCGAATCGTTATCGGGAGGAGACGTAAAAAAAGATTTTGAAAAATAATTTTTCTTTGTAAACTTAATTACATCATCGGAACTTATAAGCCCGTTGCTCGGATTAAAATCGCTTATTAGATTCTTAGCGGTATCAAGAACTATAATGTTTACCTTATAATTCCTGTCTTTCAAAGTTCCTTTTTGCCAGAGATAATAAGACAATCTAACCGATTTCATCGGATCCCGAATATATTTTACGAGATTAGGATCTTCGCCGTATTCAAGGAGTTCGTTTGTTATTAGATAAAAAATCTTGTCTTGCTGGCTTTCCGATAGTTCGGAACCGATTTTTTCCAAATAGGAATTTTCGTCCGATTTCGTCTTATCAAGCAGCAAAGAGGGCGAGAGTATAACCGCTATCAACAGTATAAGCGAAACATTTTTCAGCGAGAAGAAGAAATATGTTTTTGAATTTGCGGATTTTTTATAAATATAAAAACAAACAAGAAAAACCAGACTTATCAAAATTAGTCTATGAAAATATGAAAGGGAATAATTAAAAATTTCCGATTCTGCCAACTGGCTTAAAAATATGAATATGATGTAAAGAACTAAAACATATAATTTCCTGAAATATATATTCTGAGAAATGCTTCTGGCATAATGAAAAAGGAGTATTACTATCGTAACACCGAGATAAATAAAAGACAAACTTATCAGTAAAACCGAGAACTGAACGACAAAAAGAGGCAAATCGGGGAGAATGCTTGATTTATCAAGGAGTTTAACTTTCGAATCAATTATAATCGAGTTAAAAACCAGACCGAAAAGATCTAAAATCCCGAAAAAAAGAAAAATTAACAGAACGGAATATATAAGTATAATTAAAGGTCTGTTTTTAATCTTATAGTATGCATTTCTGATTTTTTCGCTGAATACTATGTATGAAACATAAACGGAAAAAAACAAAAAAAATAACGAAGTTACAAAAAGGTCTCCGAGAGATTTTGCTATACCGAACCCGAATTTAGAAGCAAAATACTGCCGTATAAAAATATCCGATTCGATAAATGCGGAGGGAAATTCTGTCAGCACAAGTATATACCTGAATATCAGCAGCAGTATAAAAACAAAAATTACTTTAGCAACGGAAGAACGTATGAAATTTATAAGTCTGAAAAGAACGGGTATAATAACAATAAATAAAAGGGCAAATAAAACCGACACGACAAGTGAAGAAGTCTGCTCAATTTTTTTTATATGCGTTGCGATTTGATATTCCTGATACGAAGCTAAACCGATATTCTTTCCGTCAATCCCGTAAAGTTTAACTTTTACGCTATGCGATAATGAATCTTCCGTGTAAGGAACTTCTCCCGTAAATAAATCTGCAGGTATTATCTCTACACTTACGTCAAGTTTATTGCTCAATAAATCAGCAAACGTCTTATTTGAGAATCCCGCATTAAGATTCTCGGGATATTTAATATCGATTAACTCACCTGTAACGACAATACCGAGAACTTCTCTGATATCCGAGAAAACGGGGGTAAAAATAAGTAAATATGTATAAAATCCGTTCTCTTTAATAACCGAAAAACTCGTTCCCGTAAAAGCTCTCTGCAATAAAGTATATTCGGGATTCAACTGGCGTCCTTCGAAGAATACCATATCGAACTTACGGTCATAAATTTCTATGCTGAAATTATCTTCGGGATTGCTCGCAAGTAATTCTTCAAAAAGTTTCTTTGAATTATATTCGGACAGATTTTTTTTAACGCTCTGATTATCGGCTATTGATTTATTTAGACTCAGTAATCGGCTCTGCAATGCGTTAAAACCCGCAATGCATTCATTATTCTGCTCTGCAGTTTTTTCAAGCAGTATTTCTTCCCAGTTTGATTCAATTTTTGATACGGCAACCGAAAAGAAAACCTTCATTGCGGCAATCCATAAGATTATAAAAACTGCCGTCCCGATAAGAATTTTATAAGTGCGGGAAAATACTAAGTTGAAATACAAGACGTAAATCCAATTAATTAATTACAATCTGATCTACTATCCAGATATTATCTCTGTATTTAAGAGATATCGATAAATTTAAAGTCCTGTTACCGCTGCCGATATTATAAGTGTACTTACCCATTGCAAAAGCATAAGAGTTTCTGTGGTTAGAACGCACGTATTTAAAGCTCAGAACCCTGAAATAATCCATAAAATCCGCAATAATATATTCTGCTTGTGCGGGATTATATAAACCTTTTTCGTTTCCTATAATGTCGAGATATGTATCGGAAGTGATATATTTACTAATAATGCCTGCCGAAGATACGCTGAATCCTAACGAAATATCTTTGAATGTCCTGTAACAGAGTTCAAATTTCTGTTTTTCGGATTCGGTTTTATATTTTTTCGGTTTCCACCAGTTTTCCTGAGCAGCCGTTTGCTTGCTGAAAAAAACAATAAAAAGTAATAAAAATAGTATCGGGTAATAAATTCTGGACTTATACATATTAATAATTTACATAAAAATTAAAGATTATTCAATAAACTCAAAATTATATTTACTTTGTTAATTGTTGTATAACTATAACGTTAAAATGATTTTTAAACAATCAATGAATTGTTTAAAAACTCAATATTTATTAAATTGAAGACATGCCGGGATAGCTCAGCTGGTCAGAGCGTCGGAATCATAATCCGCAGGTCGTGGGTTCAAGTCCCTCTCCCGGTACTAAAGATATTTTATACACTTTAACGGTAATTTAACATTCCTTTAGAATTCCCCGAAACAAAATTATACTTTCTCCGTATCTTCTTTTATTACTAATCACTTGACAAAAGAATTTATTATGAGTAATTTGGAAACGATTTAAACTATTTTAGTTTCCTTATCAACAATCAAATGACTAACGAAAAAGAAAAAATCCTGCTATACGCAACGGATAAATTTCATTCAAACGGTTTCCACAAGACGTCTATTGACGAACTTGCGGAAGATATGCATATAAGCAAAAAGACGATATATAAACATTTTCCGACGAAGGAAAAACTTGTAGAAGAATGCACTGAATCTATGCTTAGCAGAGCACAGGTAAAAGTAAGGGAAATCGTCGACAGCAAAGAAGACGTAATTACAAAGTTTGTTAAACTGCTCGAAATGTATTCTGAAGAAATATCAAAAGTCAGCGATAAATGGGTAAGAGACCTTCAGGTACATACTCCGGAAATCTGGCAAAAGATTGACTCTTTCAGGACAAAAAACATATACAACGTCTCACGCAAACTTCTTAATCAGGGGAAAAAAGAATCGTTTATCGAAAATCTGCCTCCCGAAATCGTAATTGAATCCTATGTTGCATCAATCAGGGCGATAGTCAGTCCCGATTTTATAATAAAAAATAATTTTTCAATGCAGGAAGCACTGCATTATTTTTTTGATATGCAATTGAAAGGCGTTCTTACCGAAAAAGGAAGAAAAAAATACGTCAAATGCAGGAAAAACATTAAACAGAAAAGGAATTTAGAATAATGTATAAAAAATTTTTAACGACTATACTTGTCTTGGTATCTGCGGGATACATTTATCCGCAGGAAGTCAGGATTTACACTCTGAACGAGGCAATTCTTGCTGCGTTTAGAAATAACTCCGAGTTAATTACAGCCCGATACGAAAAACTAAAAGCCGATAAAAAAGTTTCGGAAGTTTACAGCGAAAACCTTTTTCCGACTATTTCGTTAAGCTCTCAATATACAAGAGCATTCAAAAAACCCGTATTTGATATTTTCGGACAGAAATTTGAAATCGGCACTGATAATTCAATTTCAAATGTTCTCAATTTAACGGAACCTATTCCCGTTCTCGGAACTCCCGTTTTTCAGGGGATAAACATTGCAAAAGCGTATGACAAACTTCAGACAGAAAATGTCAACTCAATCGAAGCGAAGGTTCAGGCAGACGTAAAAAAATATTTTTATACCGTTTTATTTCTTAAAGAAGTTCTCAACACCGCAAAAAGCAGCCTGAAAAACGCCGAAGATAACCTTGCGGTAATAGAAAAAAGATACAGCAACGGAGTAATAACGGATTTTGATCTTCTGAGGGCAAAAGTTAATGTTGAATCCACAATTCCGAAAATTCTCGAATCCGAAAAAAACTTAACTATCAGCAAAAAATATCTGAAGAATGCGATAGGTGTAAAAGACGACATCGAAATCGACGTATCGGGTGAACTATGGTACGACAGCACTGAAGTATTGATGAACACTGATGAACTTATTAATAAAATTGCGGAATCGCACGTCTCGGTTAGGCAGTTAAAAATCTCTCAGGATATTAATAAAGAACTCCTCGACATAGATAAAGCAAACTATTTACCCAAACTTTATCTATTCGGACAATATAACCTTCAGGCAGCGGAAAACGACGGAAAGGAAATATTCGATTACAGATACTATAATGTAATTAATGCAGGAATCGGTTTAAACTGGGATCTGAACATTTTTAGAAATTCTTTTAAGCAAAAGCAATCGGAGATTGAAATCAAAAAGACCGACGAAAAAATCAGTGACGTAAAACAAAAACTGAAACTTACCGCATCTGCCGTTATTCTATCCATCGAAGAAGCACAAAAAAGAGTAATTGCAACGAAAAAAACAGTCGAACTTGCCGAAAAAGGTTACGATATCGCTTTTAAAAGTCTTGAAAGCGGAGTAATAAATCAGATTGATCTGCTTGATGCGGAATACACTATGAACTTAAGCAAAGTAAATTACTATCAGGCAATTCTCGATTACCTTAAATCAAAAACAGAACTTGAAGAACTGCTTGAAATTAAAATTACAAACGGAAAATAATTTTTATTTATATGAAAAAAATAGGACTATTAATATTAACAATATCTCTTCCGCTGATTCTTATATCCTGCGGAAAGAAAAACGAAGCCAAAACCGAAAAAGAAAAGCAACTGCCTCTTGTTAAAACAATGCAGGTTGAGACCGTTCAGTTTATTGATAATTATAAAATTGTAGGAACGGTAAAACCTTTTGAAAGCGCCAAACTCTCATCCGAAGAAGGAGGACTTATAACATATCTCGCTAAAGACAAGGGAAGCAGTGTATCAAGGGGAGAAGTAATCGTCCGACTGAAAAAGGATGTGGACATAGCGGCTTATGAACAGGCATTATCGCAATACAATGTTGCAAAAGAAAATTTTTCCAGAGCCGAGAGACTATTCAATGACAACGTAACTACTGAACAGAATTATACAAACGCAAAACTTCAATTAGATGTGGCTTTAAAAGCCGTCGAGTTTTACGAAACCCGTCTAAGCAAAGGATATATCGTCTCGCCCATAAGCGGAGTAGTCGATGCGAAGTATATGAACAAAGGGGAAATGTCCGCTCCCGGTGTTCCGATTATCAGTATTGTTAACATTTCAAAAGTTAAAGTATCTGCGGGAATTCCGGAACGTTACCTTACGAATATTAAAAAGGGGAAAAAAATCAGCATCACTTTCGATGCTATAGAAAACGAAACATTCGAAGCGGTAATCAGTTATGTTTCGCCCGTAATAAATCCTCAAAGCAGGACTTTTGAAATCGAAGCGGTAATAAACAATCCGAACAGGATATTAAAACCCGAAATGTCCGCAAACATCGAACTTACGGCGATGACGATAGACGATGCCGTCGTTCTCGATCAGGATTTAATTACCGATGACGGAGAAAATGTTTATGTCTTTGTCCTGAACGGTGATACTGCCGTAAAACGCATTATCAAAATCGGAGGAAGAAACGACGGGAAAGTTTATATTGAAGAAGGTTTAAACCCCGGTGATTATCTCATTAATGTAGGATTTCAGGGTTTAAATGACGGCAATAAAGTAAAAGTAATAAATTGAGGAACCGAAAATGAAATTTTTTAATTTAGTAGTCAATAATAAGGTAACCGTATATATATTAATAATTATAATAGTAATTCTCGGAACAATATCCTATATATCACTTCCGAGAGAATCAAGCCCTTCGATAAAAATTCCTTATGTGTTTATTTCCACAGTATATCCCGGAGTAACCCCTCAGGATATTGAAAAAC
>FVAA010042652.1_pt1 | contig 10778 bp, 5 predicted proteins | sample 1504571 | NCBI WGS metagenome assembly FVAA01 (sample SAMEA4475357, study PRJEB15587) | soil metagenome | biome: Soil; feature: Field | place: India | collected 2015-03-11 | depth 0 m
AAAAGCAGGAAAAAGTAGATTTTAATAAACCTATTAAAATAAAAAAGTCTTTTGAAGAGCACCATAAACCCTGTATAGAATGCCACAAAGGTAATAATTGCGAGAAATGCCATAGAGACGAAGAAATGAAGCCCTTCTCCCACAAATGGAAACTTAAATCTTATCATAGCAAAGTTGCTTGTTCAAAATGCCACGGTAACTCAACTCCCAAGAAAGTAGATAAGAACTGCACTTCATGTCACAAGAACTTTACTAAAGGATTTGACCATAAAAAAACAGGATTAACTCTATCCGAGAATCATATAGAAATAGAATGCGAAAGTTGTCACAAAAACAATGATTTTTCAAAAAATCCAGATTGTGCTACATGCCATGACGATAAATCATTTCCAAAAGATTTACCGGGAAAAAGAAAATAAATAATATAAAATTTTTCCACATGAGGCTGGCTTTGTAAGTCAGCCTCTTTTTTTTGAAAAATGGTAAATATTCCACATCAAAAATTGATGTGTCCATAATTTCCACATAGGGTATAAAATACATTTATCTTATAGTATTGTATTTACAAGGTTTATGATACGGCACAAATATTGCATTTATTATAACAAATATGAATTTAAACTCTAATTAAATATAGGAGAATATGAAAAAAGTACTACTTACAATCTTTGTACTTGCGGTTTGCCTCGGTGTAGCATTTGCGGCGCCAAGACCTAAAATCGTAAATCAAGCTGTAAATCCGGAAATGTTGAAAACTATTCCGGCACTTGTACCGGATTCAACGGTAGCAACCGGCCTTGATGTTGTTGCTGCTAAAACTTATGTTTATCTCTCTGTTTTCAATTTCGGAGATACAGCAGCAATAACAAGCCAGACATGGACTATGCAGTCAAAACCGACAGGTTCTGCGGCAACACTTGTATCGATTCCGAGTCTCGGCTGGCAAAAATTTCTTGCCGATTCGGTAGGAACTTATGTAGTAAAGGTTTCTATTACTGCATCGACAGGAACTAAAGACACCACTATTAACATTCATGCCGCTAATTTTGTAGGTGTCGGTAATTTCTTTAATGTTCCGGGGACATTCCCGAAATGCATGACCTGTCACGGTTCAATGCCTGCTTTCACGGATATTTTCAATCGTTGGAAAGTAAGCGGACATGCAAATATATTTAGATATGAAATTGATTCGGGAGCGGCTTATTACAGTACTGCTTGTATGAAATGCCATACAACAGGATATGACCACAACAGATACGCAGTTAACGGCGGATTTGATGATGTTGCAAGGCAGCTTGGATGGGTATGGACAGCTCCTCCGGCACCGGGAAAATGGAATAATTTGGTCACAAATTTCCCGAATCTTGTTAATGTCGCAACTATCGGATGTGAAAACTGCCACGGAGCAGGAAGTTTGCATTCAATGTCCGGAGATACTACAAAAATTCAGATATCTTACAATGCTAATGTTTGCGGTCCTTGCCACGGCGAACCATGGAGACACGGGAAAATTCAGCAGTGGGAATATTCAAAACATTCTGAAGCAATTTTTGAAGGTCGAACTGTTGCCGATAGTTTAAGAAATAATCTTAACGACTGTAACAGATGCCATGACGGTGAAGCATATATCGGCTTTACAAAAAATCGCAAATCTCCTTTAAATCTTAACGTAGCCGATCAGGAAATGATTTCCTGTCAGACCTGTCACGATCCGCACGGAAATAATTACGAATACCAATTAAGGAGAAGACCCGGGAATTCTGATACTCTCGCAAACGGAGTTTCATATGCTTCAACAGGTGATGCAGGAAGACTCTGTATGTCATGCCATATGTCAAGAAGAAATAATGCTACTTATGTAACGGTAAGAGGATCATTTACAAGTACTTGGGGACCTCACGGTTCTACTCAAGGTGATGTTCTGATGGGTAGCAATGCAGCAACATTCGGATTCCCGTACGTCTCAGGTTCTCATAAGAATATCAGCGGAGCATGCGCAGGTTGCCATATGGCAGCAACAACCGATACAGGAACTGTTACAAGAGATAAGGTGGGCGGACACTCAATGAATTTACATTATGCTCCGACTAACTATGATCATACAAAGGGATGTTTAGGATGTCATCCTGGAATTACTTCATTCAATCAATTCATAGCACCTCAGGATTTTGACGGAAACGGTCAGATTCAGGACTGGCAGACGGAAGTAGCAGGATGTCTGAAAAATCTGAGAATTGCTCTGCCTCCGGTAGGAGTAGACTCGGTTGCATGGGGATTAATTGCAAGAGACTCAATGAACTTGAATCTAAGAAAATCTTACTGGAACTATTTAATGATTACCAACGACGGAAGTCTTGGTATGCATAATCCTTTTTATGTAATTCAGGTTCTTTTAGTATCAAAGAATTATGCAGTCGGCATTCAGCAAACAAGCACCGAAATCCCCGCAAAATTCGATATGTCTCAAAATTATCCGAATCCGTTCAATCCGATAACAAAGATTAACTACGATATTCCGACAACGGGATTCGTAACTCTGAAAATCTTTGATATGACCGGTAGAGAAGTTAAAAACCTTGTCAGCACTTCTCTGACACCGGGTAAATACACGGTTGACTGGAATTCGCAGGATAACAACGGTAAGGTTGTGTCGTCAGGAGTATATTTCTATAGAATTACTCAGGGAAGCAATGTAATAACCAAGAAGATGGTTCTTATCAAATAAGTGTTTTTTTCATAGCTTTCCCCAATTAAGAATACCGGGTGCTCCCACCAATTCGCACCCGGTTTTTTATTTTTTTTTATGTTTATTAATAAAATTATAATGTATTATTATTTATGGAAAAAGCTATATTACCCGATTCCAAACTCAATAATGACTTTATTTCTTTTCTGAAAGAAAGTTTTATTTTTCGTTTTGATAATCTATTGAATCAACTGAACTTGCTTCTCGAAACTAAACTATCCGCAGACAGCGTTCATGATTCACGGGTTGCATCACGAAGACTTGATACGCTATTTTATGCATTCGGTTATATTTTCCCTTATGAGTATCATGAAGAATTTGTACTGACTTATAAAAAATACTTTAAACCGCTTGGTAAAATCAGAGAGGCAGATATAAGTATCGACATTATGCTTAACTATATCAAACTCATTCACATTAAGCCCCCCGAGATAGACCTTTTACTGAATTCTATAATAATAAAATCAAAGAATTTGAGAAATGATGTCAATAACGATGATATTTTTTCCGCAAAAGAAAAAATCAGTGTATTATACAAAAACATGATAGAACTTATCGAGAATTTATCCAAAAATAATTTTCAGTTTTCTTTTGATATAATCATGAAGAGTGTTATTCATAAATTAGTATCCGAAACTCAGGAATTAATAATAACTGACAATAATAAGATTAAAGCAATTCACCGACTTCGCATACGATTTAAGTATCTGAGATATTTTCTCGAAATATTGAATATGAAATATAATAACAGCCTGAAAGGTATTATAACGGATATAAGAAATTTTACGGATTTATGCGGCGATATTCACGATTATTACGAACTTAAGAAATATATTAAATCGTTTATGAAAAATAATTTAGGAGAATACGAAGGCATTATAAGTATCAGAGGTAATCACCTGAAAGCGTTTTATAATTACATTGACGCCAAGATTAAAAAAGATACCGCTTCGGTAATAGAAACTAAAAAGTTTAGTTGCGACACCGATTTATATAAAAAAATATTAGATATCCTTAAATACTGATAGGCATCCTTAAACACTGTTTCGCCTTTGCATTCCCGAGATATATATTTTATAATTTAATCCTGACAAGTCCTGCAGAAGACCGACAAGCCGAAATATGCATAAATACTGAAATTTTTAATTTGCTTTTTTACTATCTCTATGTTAGTTTTGTATGTTAAATTCATTAATTAATTATTAAAAATTATGAACAAAGAACAACTCGTTAACAAACTTGCTGCCGACAACAAGATCACCAAGGCACTTGCAAAAAATGTTCTTGACAGTTTTATTGACACTGTTAAGAAAGCCGTAAAAAAAGGTGACAAAGTTGCATTAGTAGGTTTCGGAACCTTCTCAATGGGTAAGAGATCTGCAAGAACCGGTAGAAATCCCCTGACCGGTGCAACAATTAAGATTGCCGCAAAGAAGACTGCAAAATTCAAGGCAGGAAAAGAATTCGCTAACTATGTGAACGGCAAGAAATAAGAAAGGAAGATTTTAAAATTAAAAGAGGTTGTCGGTTATGACAACCTCTTTTATTATTAGTAAGAAACTTTTATCGAACAACGGCAAATTTTCCCATAGTGTCATCAACACTCTCGCCTTTAGAATTTTTTCCTTCTGCTCTGAAAATATATATTCCTGTCGGTATTTCTTTCCCTCTGCTGTCCCGCATATCCCATTCTGTTCCTCCGTTTCCGTCATTTTCCTGAACTGTATTTATATAATTCCCGTTTATATCATAAATATAAATTACTGCCGTTTTTGTTAGATTTGCAAAAACAATTTTATTGTGACCTTTTGATTTAACGGCAGGATTCGGATAAACTGCGACAAGACGTAAATCTTCTTTTGTAAAAGTAAAACTAAACACGCTTCCCGAACCCGAAGTAATTTTAATTCCCGAAGCGGAATACACATTTAAAACTCTTAAATAATATACTCGTCCGCTTGCTCCCACACCTCCGCTTCCGTCAAGAGATAAATATACGATTTTTTTGTTTAACGCATCGGTTTCTGCATTTATAACCTTAAGTCCGAAAGGTTCGAAAGAATAATTTGAATTTATTCTTGCGGATACCGTATCGACATCCTGATTAAATTCAACTTTAATTCTGAAAGGTAAATCGAGCAAAGCAGTTTTGATGTAAAATACGGACGAATCCCTTATTATAACGTTAAATACAAACAAGGCAGTATCGACAGGAGATCCGTAAAAATCTCTAAGGTTTATTGTTTTTATATTATAAATCCCCTGCTGCAGACCGCTTCCGAAAGTCAGGACATATTCAAAATTATTTTTGTATCCGATTGCCGAAGGGTTTAAATTCCCGTTAAGTTGAAATGATGTCATTTCGGGAATTTGAGAAGAAATAAATTCGGAAAATTTTATAGTAAGAAGATTTTCCGAATATATTGCCGATATTATCTTTGATTTATTGTGAACAAATATTCGTAGAGGAGTTGACAAACCGCTTTCTATATAATCGGGAACAGTTTTTACCGATGAAATCTTATAAAAATAATTCTTCTTATTATCAACATTATTATCAAAAAATACATTGCTCTGAACGGAATCATATAGTAAATAGTTTATCGAATCTGCCGATTTGTAAACTCTATAATATTCCGCTCCTGCGGAAGCAGAGAACGAAATTTTAACCGAATTTGAATCCGAACTGTATCCCGATATATTCAGAGGTGGATAAAAAACAGATGACTCTTTTTCGATAAAAATCAGAGAGTCGCTTCTGTTAATGCCTAATTCTTTCATCCCGTTATTATCAAAATCATAAACTATCTGATTGTAAGTGTTTATACCCTTCATAAAATAAACAGGAATAAGTTCTGCTGTTATCTGATTATATTTACATACATAGAAATTATTTCCTGCATTTATCATTATTTCATCTTTTCCGTCATTATCAATGTCGCCTGATTTTAACGAAATATTTAGACTGTTATCGTAATTAACGACATCGCAAACTGATTTTATACCGTAACTTCCGCTTCCCGCACTCCCGTAAATAAAAACGGTATATAATTGAACAAGATCTCTTGAATTTGAATTAAACCCTATTGCGAATTCTTTTTTACCGTCTCCGTCAAGGTCGCCCGCAACAAGATTTTCCGCTTTAATTATCAACGGAATAGAATCGGTAAACTCACTTGCAAAAACATTTCCATGACGATATTCGAAAATATTGATTTGAGTGCTATAATTACCGTATAAATTTTCGTAAATATTCGTAAAAATTAATTCTTTATTGCCGTCTAAGTCAAAATCTTCGAATAATGTACTTTGTGAATTTGCGGCGGCATTTTGCAATCCATAAGTGAGTGAGGCAAAGTTATTGAAAGAACCCGATTGTTCTTTTAAAATTCTTAATCCGTATTTACCGAACCCGCATATTTCTTTTTTCCCGTCATTATCGAAATCATACATAGCCGATGACCAGAATTCATCACTGCTCTGATTAATCCATATTCTTGAATCGGGAAGGAAAGAAATGCTGCTTTCGTAAACTGCACCGTTTCTTGAATTTGAAGAAAGTAAATCAATCTTGCCGTTTCCGTTTACGTCGCCGACGTCTCTTGCTACATTAAAATCACCCCAATTATTATTAGAAACTCTTATAAAAGAATTATTCCTGAAAGTAAAAGCATTTAACCTGAGATTTGAATTTACCTCATTTATAAATACAGTTTTTTCTCCGTTATTCTGTAAATCCGTTACAACAGGACAAATCTGGCTCAAAGGTAGTTTATACGGCTTAATTAAATAGCCGTAATTATTTATCTGCCCCGATGCTCTGAAATAAAAAGATGTATCTTTTAGTGTTGTTTTTTTCCCGTTTTCGGCAATTGCTTCGATATAAAATTCATATTCATTGAAAGGTTGAAATTCTCTTCCCGATAAATATCCCGCATGTTCTTCCGAGAAATATCCGATATTTCCGAAACCGCCGTCCGCATAAATATATTGATAGGGATCACCCGAACCTTTTTTTCTATAATATATAATACCGAGTGCGGGAATATTTGTATAAAAAGGAATTATCGTGGTAATATACTCATTATCAAAAGCGGGATAGAAACCCGCTGAATATATCAACGGAGAGGATCTGCTTTTGTTAATGATTGTTCTGTGCTCGATTGATTTTCCTGTTCTTGTATTTACCGATAACCTTATTGTTATTGACGTATCCGGAAAACCCGTTATATCAAAATAGCCTATTGTATCTCTTATAACCTGTTTTGAAGAGGAAGGAAGAATATCGGTAAACCCCGACGGATTAATTCCTTTTCCGTATGATATAGTATAGTTTCGAAAATAAGATGATACAGCCGAAATAAATAAAGGAATTGTATCGGAAAGAGGAGAAAAATTCAGATACGGGATATAACATCTTGCAATTGAGGGATTAAAAGCATCTTCAAATGATTTTAGAATATTCAGATACCCCGAAGAATATATGTGATTCCATGACGTCTGACCGTAAAAGTAATCCGCTGTTGATACAAGAATTCCTCTCACTTCTTCGTTGGTAAGGTTTTTGTTTACAGATTTGAGCATTGCAGAAACTGACGATACAATCGGAGCGGAAAAAGAGGTTCCGTTATAATATGCATAATTATTACCAAATTCCGGATTCCCCATTCCCGTTCTTGAACAGGACAAAATTCCCTCACCGGGAGAATATATATCAACCGTTTCTCCGTAAGACGAGAAAGAAGACTTTTGATTATTAATATTTATCGAAGCAACGGAAATAACTTCGTCAAAAGCCGAAGGATAATGTAGTCTATCTGAATTGTCGTTACCCGCAGAACATACAATAACAATATTCCGAGAATAAGCGTATTTTATTATATCAAGCAAAAGTCTGCTGTAAATATTATCGCCGAAACTGAAATTAAAGACTTTTACTCCTCTTGATATACCATAGAGAACGGCAGTAGCGACGTCGTTTTCGGCACCGTATCCCTGTGAATTAAAGGCTTTAAGAACGAGCGTTTTTATGCGAGGTAGAACGGGGGAAATTCCGATGCTATTATTAAATCCCGCAGAAATTATTCCTGCCACAGCCGTTCCGTGTGAATAAATATTATCGTCAGATGGATCATTATTTTTGTTAACAAAATTCCATCCTCTCCAATCATCAATAAATCCGTTTCCATCATCGTCTATTCCGTTTGATTCCTTTCCGTTTCCGTATTCTCCGTTGTTTATAAAGTATGAATAATTCAGATCGGGATGCAGAAAATCCATTCCCGAATCTACAATTCCTACAATCGAACTATCCGAGTATTGTGCCCATACCTGAGAAGCATTACCGACGTAATACTGATAACGAAAATATGGGTCGTTTGAACTACTCTCTCCTACTACAAAGTTGTTTAACCTGTATGTCCCCTCTGCCTGAGCATATTCTACATATTCTTCGGTATTGAGTAACAATAGGTATTTATTAATTTCCTTATCATCAATCCTTGCAATAAAAATTCTATCCAGTCCAAAATCCGATGCGTCTTTAAGAGATTTTGAAAAATTCTTTATTAACTGACCTGTTATATCTATATCCGCTTTATCGCAAAGATATCCGAGTGAGTTTTTCTGACTTTTAATAGTATTATTAAGAAACGAATTGAAAATCCTTTCGGGAGTATTTTTTTTTAGTTTTATAAAAAGATTGACGGTCTTGGAATATGATAAGTCTGAGATTAAAAAAAGAAAGAATATCAAAGGTACCAGAGAATACCTGATACTTTTAAAGTTTTTTAAATTTTTATATCTTAATGTCATTTGAATTTTAATAATATCTATATTAGATATTAAATTTTACAGGGAAAAATTATCCGTTTAAATCTTGACATTCTTTTCTTATATTTAACTCCAATTAATTAATCACAAAAATGAAAAGAATCTCTTACTCATTAATTTTAATTTTATTAACTGTGGGATTAAATTCCTGTATTGATATTCAAAGAACGATCAAAATTAATCCCGACGGAACGGGTACCGAAAAACAGATATTAAACGTTTCAAAAACTTTTTATGATATGATGATATCAATCGGTTCGGCATTTGATTCTACAAAGGTAGATTCAATAAGGGATTCTTTATATAATGACACGGAATTCGAAACGAAAGCAGCGGACAAAATAAGACAGGTTGAAGGGCTCAATGTTTTAGAACTTAATTCGATAACTCAACTTGATTCATCACGAACATATACAGTTATGTATTCCTTTGACAAAGTCGAAAAAATTGCATTCGGCTCAGATCTAAGTAAAGAAGGAATGGAAAATAAAAAAGGGACATCGGAATTATCTTATACACAAAACGGAAACATAATAGATTTTCGGTATAAATATACTTCACAATCTGATTCCGCCGAGACTCAAATGACAGAGGAACAGAAAAAAGGTATGATGTATCTTTTTGAAGGAAAAAAATTAGTATTCGAAATTGAATTTCCTTACGAAGTAATATATTCAAATGCATTAAGAGCGGATAACCGAACTTTATATTGGGAATTTCCCGTAGCTGATATGTCACTTAAAGACGGAGGATTTGAGTTAAAAGCGACCCTTCAGGTAAATCCCTGATAGTTGTAAAAATTTTCAGTAGACCTGACTGCCTTCAAAATAGGTTTCTGACACTTTTATTGACTTTATTTCATTTATATCAGAGGTAAAAATATCATTCTCTAAAATAATAAAATCTGCCGATAAACCCTCTTTTAATTCTCCTGTAATGTTTTCCTGAAATGAGGCAAAAGCATTATTTTTAGTATATGCATCAATACTCGTATATAAATCATAAGCGTACTCAGTATGAAAACCGTCAGGGAAACCTTTTGCTTCCCTCGTCATCGCATAATAAATTGTCGTGAAGGGATTTATATCTACTACGGGATAGTCAGTCCCAAAACAAACAATACCACCTAAATCACTAATTTTTTTATAAGAGTGAGTCGTAGAGGGATTTGCAATCTTTGCGGATGCATTTGCACCATCAACGAAGATGTGAGTCGGTTGAACCGATGCTATAACTCCCAAGTCGGCAAATATAGGTGCTTCATCCTCACGAAGATGCTGAACATGTTCAATTCGCAATCTTCTGTCTCTTTTCCCGTTTAATCTTTCAAGTTCTTCGGAGCATTTAAGCACTTCATAAACCGCTTTGTCTCCGATAGCATGTACGACACATTGATATCCTTCCGAGTCAATTCTTTTCATTAATTCCCAGAATTCTCCCGAATTTACTTGTTCGGTTCTCAACCCCGAATAATCAGAATAAAGATAATTGTCAAAAAAATATGCTGTTTCGCTTGATAAAGAACCGTCGTAAAATGCTTTGAACCCACCGAATCTGATTTTGCCGAAACTCCGGAACATATTGAAATATTCGCTAATATTATTTATAAAAGAAAAAGGAACAACCGAATTTATCCTTATATCAAGATTGTTAATTTCAAAAAGCGATTTATATAATTCAAGGTCTTCTTTTAATGATATATCAGTAACCGAGACAATACCGAGCGAATGAATTCTTTTTACTTCTTCTATCAAGATTTTTTGTTTTTCACTAATCGATAAAGGAGGAAAAGAAGAAAATATATCATACATTGCTCTTTCTTTGATTTCACCGGTTAACTCGCCGTCTTCATCTCTTATCAATTCATCGCTGTTGTATTTATCTTTTTTGCGGATAATTTCGGATAATTCAAGTGCAAGGGTGTTTGCTATCGCAGAGTGCAAGTCAAGACGAAAAATTACAACAGGTATATCTTCGCATATTGAATCAAGTTTGTATCTGTCAATTTTTAATTCTTCCGTAAAATTTGTTTCCGAAAAATATCCGCCGTATATCCATCCGTTATTTTTAACTTTAGTCTTAAATTTATTTATTTCATTTCTGAAATCGTCAAAAGTTGAAGCATTCCTGAGGTTGAGTTCGTTTGCGACCATTGCTCCTTTGACAAGATGGCAATGACCTTCATAAAAAGCAGGTAATA
>FVAA010679540.1_pt1 | contig 10755 bp, 9 predicted proteins | sample 1504571 | NCBI WGS metagenome assembly FVAA01 (sample SAMEA4475357, study PRJEB15587) | soil metagenome | biome: Soil; feature: Field | place: India | collected 2015-03-11 | depth 0 m
TCAAGACAAATTCTTAAATCATCTTCATCAGCGGGGCAGAAGATTCTCATATTGGGAATTCCCCTCATCAGTGAAATGTCTTCTATGGACTGGTGAGTCGGTCCGTTTGCTTCGGAGAGAAGCCCCGGAAACCCTCCTACTATTTTCACGGGAAGATTTGCAATTCCGATATCGGTTCTTATAAATTCAAATGCTCTCATAGTCAGGAATGCCGCAAGAGCGTGTGTAACGGGGATTTTTCCTCTTTTAGCAAGACCTGCCGCCATGCCTATCTGTGTCATCTCCGATATTCCCGTATCAATAAATCGGTTTCCTATTTTATCGGGTAAATTTCTTATGACCGCTCGGTTTTCCGAAGTCATAATCATAAATCTTTCGTCTTTTTCTAAAATATTTAATAACTGCGTTTCGTAATTCATTTTATCTCACGTTTAAAGGTTCTGATGTTAAATTTGCTTTACGTCTTGTATGAAGTTCTTCAAGAAGTTCTTCAATTTCACGACTGCTGAAGTTTGCAAACCATCTGTCCGCTCTTGCTTCAATGCTCGGGAGACCTTTGCCTCTTATCGTATCTGCGATAATCACATTAACTTTTCCGTTGAATAATTCAAGAGAGGCGAAAGCGTTGTGAATTTCCGTAAAATCGTGACCGTTAATTCTTTTTACGTTCATACCGAATGAAAGGAATTTATCTTCAAGCGGTTCGAGTTTGATAAGTTTTTCGGTTTCGATATTTGCCTGAAACTTATTTCTGTCGATAACAACAATCAGATTATCAAGATTTTTAGAAGCGGCAACGAGAAGACTTTCCCATACCGAACCTTCGTTTAGTTCACCGTCGCCGAGGAGGACAACCACTTTATTTTTCTGATTGTGATATTTACAGTCATAAGCGATGCCCATAGATACGCTTAACAAATGCCCGAGCGAACCCGAATGAAATTCTATCGAAGGAATATTCGTATTCGGATGCCAGTAGATATAGTCATTTGTCTTTAAATGATTATTTAATCTCTCTTTCTCCAAAATTCCCGTTTCAACAAGAGTGCCGTAAAGAGCGGGAACGTCGTGACCTTTTGATAAAAGAAAATAGTCCCTGTCGGGAGAAGAAAGATTGTTTTTATTAATATTCAGATATTTCTTATAAAGATAAACTATTAAATCGGCGCAGGAAAGAGATGCACCGATGAAACAACCCCCGTCTGTAGCCATTCTGATAATGTGTTCTCTTACTTTAAATGCCGTAGATTCGAGTTCTTTAATATCGTTTTCTGTCATAAAACTTTCGTTTGATTTTGTGTTATAGTTTTCAGTGAATCGAGATGATTTCTATACCAATTAACACCGGCATATTTTTTATTTATTTCCATAATTTCAGGTTTTTGTTCAAGTAGTTTTAAAATATCTTTAAGTCCGAAATCAGGCTTTTCGAAATATAGTTCATCATAAACCCTTTTTATGAAATCATAATCTTCCGGATAATCAATAGTAAATCTGTGCGTCATGGAAAAGTCCTGTCCAGTATTCCATAAGTAATTTCCTATTCTGTATTTATCGGGATTATCCCAGATATACGGAGTCGTATGTTCTCTTTGAAAAGGTTCTTTTGCCTTCTCCCATGCTTCTTTCAGGACTTCCATACTCATTATTTCAATATCATTTCCGTCGGGAAACGTAGGAGGATGCAGGTTGCTGACATAATCGAATTCATTTTTTCTCAGGAGAAAGAAATTTATTACGTCGTCAATTATTTCGGTATCTATTAATGGGCAATCGGAAGGAATTTTTGCAATGATTTCCGCATTAAAATGCAGGCCTGCTTTGTAGTGTCTGTCAAGAAGATCATCAACAGAACCCCGAAAAAATAATTTATTTTCTTTTTTACATAATTCGATAACTCTATCGTCCTCGCTTCCGGTTGTGGTTGCAACCGCTATAATAGATTTAAATCTTGATCTTTCGACTCTTTCAACCATTCTGATAAGTAATTCTTTGCCTGCAAGTGGGAGAAAAATTTTACCGTGTAATCTTGAGGAACCCGTTCTTGCCTGAATTACGATTAATATTCTCGGAAACTTCATTTTAGAAATCATGAACGGGCGTGTAACTTGCGGAAATGTTATATTCCGGAACAACTACATCACTAAGTTTATGTTCACAAATTAAAGCAATATTATAAGCCGAGTTTCCGTCATTTTGTATAGGAGTGAGTTTTTTAAGTTGGTTTATATCAAATTCGGAATACACTTTCTTGCCGAGTGCCAACCCGACGTAAACAACAGAGGAAAACCTTGTAATTAAAGTCTTGCAGTTTGCAATCATTTCATTTGTATTTCCGTCCGCAAAAACTATTGCATTCGGAGCATATTTTTTAATTTCCGCAGTTGCTTTTTCTGTTTTTTCGTTTGGATGAAGTTTGAAGATTAACTTGTCGGAACCCGCAATTTTCAAAGCGTTTTTAATGAATTTTTTTCTGTTTTCATATTTAAAAGTTTCGCGTGAGTCTGATGTGCAAACTAAGACGTAATCTTTATGAGGAAAATCGTTTCTTAAAAACTTTTTGCAGTTATCAAAGTTCGGTATACCTGTTACTCTGATTTTTTCTCTTTTACATCCTTTACGGATAAACAGGTCTCTGTAACCTTCCGATGCAACACAAAATATTTCATAGGCGTCGGAAAGACCTGTGGTTGAGGTGCTTGCAAGATATCTCGGAAATTTCAGATATTTTGCAAGATAATAGAATATATTTTCGGGATCTGTCATTCCTTCCTGAACCAAAATTATTTTTTTGTTCTTAATATTTCTCGGAATTATCAAATCACTGCATGTTATGACAAGAGCATAATTGTTTTGCTTGCCTTTATAATCAATCTTAAGGCTGTTCGATACAAGATAATCAATAGTATTCCTTTTGAATTTTCCTCCGAGAACGGTGAAATCAAGCAAATTCATATTTGCGAGAACTCCGACAAATCCGTCGCTGTAATAAGGAGTGAAATAGCAGTCATGATTTTCGCTGAGGTATTGCGATATCTGATGCATCATCTTAGTCTGATTCAGGGAACCGCAAATAAACAGAATTTTTTTCATATAATAAAAGTATTATAATGCAAAAATATTCCTACTTTATGTTAATTCAGTTAAGAGAATATTAAAACTATGTAAAGTTTTTGTAATAGTATTTAATTATTTCTATTTTTAACATTTATCGCTTTTTAATAATTTCATTTCAATCAAAGTATCTAAATATTTTTAGAAAAATTTCAAATATCATTTTATTTTTTTTTATCTTGATTTAACTTATTGATATTTCTGTAAGTAATCTAAAAATCTAATAATATTTTTTGAAAATCCTTATTACCCCCGATTCTTTTAAAGGAACATTAACCTCGCTTCAGGCGGCGGAGATAATATCAAAACCCTTTCTTGAACGAAATCATAATGTAGTATTAGTGCCCGTTGCGGACGGGGGAGAGGGGACTGTAGATGCATTTTTGTATTCTACCTCTGCCGAAAAGAAAATTATGAAAGTCCGTGATCCCCTTTCAAGACCTATCGATGCCTATTACGGTTACAAAAATGATAACGCATTTATCGAAATTGCCCAGTCATCGGGTATAACTCTTTTAAAGAAGGAAGAATTAAACCCTCTTAAAACGACAACTTACGGATTCGGTGAATTGATAAAAGATGCCTGCGATTCGGGTTTTAAGAACATTTATCTCGGTTTAGGAGGAACAGCTACAAACGATGCGGGAGCGGGAATGCTTTCTGCACTCGGAATTAAATTTAAAGATAAAAACGGAGAAATAATAAATAAATTTCTTAACGCTTCTCATCTTCCTAATATTACGGGATTTGATGATTCCGAATTAAAAAGAAATATCGGAAAAGTTAAGTTTACTGCCTTATGCGATGTCAAAAATCCCCTTACAGGAAAGACAGGTGCAAGTCTTGTTTATTCATTTCAAAAAGGTGCTGATGAAAATACCGCTAAACTGTTAGATGAATATGTTAAATATTTTTCGGACATTATAAGAAAAAGAACGGGAAAAGAACCCGAATTTCCCGGAGCAGGTGCGGCGGGGGGAGTTGCTTCGGCACTTAAGATCTTTCTTAATGCGGAAATAGTTTCCGGTATCGAAGGAATAATCGAACTTCTCGGACTTGAAGAGAAAATAAAGGACTGTGATATAGTAATTGTAGGCGAAGGTTCTCTTGACAGTCAGAGTGCATTCGGTAAGGCGCCCGTTGGAATTGCACGGCTTGCTAAGAAATACGGTAAACCTGTTATTGCTGTTTCGGGTAAGGTCGGTAAAGATGCGGAGTTACTTTTTTCACACGGAATAGATTCTATTTTTTCCTGTTACCCCGATGTTTCGGTGGATATGAACCTTATTAAATTAAATACGGTTTCAGATATTACAAAATTGTCGATTAAAGCAGCGGAAAGTATTACAGCACTTTCTGATATTAAAAATAAAATTTTTATATTAAATGAAACCTAAAGTCTTTGTTACCCATATAATTCCCGAAAAAGGAATAAAAATGCTAAAATCTAAGTTTGATGTAGAAGTCAATAAAGCCGAAGGGATTGTCGATAAGAAAAAACTTATTTCGGGATTGAAAGATAAGGAAGTTCTTTTATCTCTGCTTTCAGATACGGTTGATAAAGAAGTAATTGATTCCGCACCCTCTTTAAAAATTATTTCGAATTATGCAGTAGGGTTTAATAATATAGATCTTGCGGCTGCCACCTCAAGAGGAATTTATGTAACAAACACTCCGAGGACGCTTGACGAAACTACCGCAGACTTTGTTTTTGCTCTTATTCTTTCCATAGCAAGAAGAATTGTCGAATCCGATAAGTTTATGAGAAGCGGAAAATTTAAAGGTTGGGGTCCGATGGATTTTCTCGGTTTCGATGTTTTTGAGGCGAAACTCGGAATAATAGGAATGGGAAGCATAGGAAAAGAAGTTGCAAGAAGAGGATACTACGGTTTCAGTATGGAGGTTCTTTATCACGACAGGTCAGTTGATCCGTCGGCAATCGGATTTAAGACAACCCGAATGGATTTACCTGATTTACTTAAGCAGGCAGATTTCATTTCAATTAATGTGCCTCTTACAAAGGGGACATATCATTTAATCGGCGAAAAAGAACTGAAGATGATGAAAAAGACTGCATATCTGATAAACACTTCAAGAGGACCAGTAATAGACGAAAATGCATTGTATAAGTGTTTATCGGAAAAACGAATTGCAGGAGCGGCATTAGACGTATATGAAAACGAGCCGTCATTTGTTAAAGGTCTGGAGAAACTTGATAACATTATAATGACTCCGCATATAGCAAGTGCATCAATGCAGACAAGAGAACTTATGTCGGTTAAGGCGGCACAAAATATAATTGATTATTATGAAGGTAAAATTCCCGAAGGGCTTGTAAACAAAGATGTTTTAAAATAATGAAATTAATGGGAAATATATGAAAAAATTATTTTTACTGGTTATATTAATTTCGGTTTCAAATGTTTTATTCTCGCAGGATACCACAAAATACTGGAAGAGAGAAGGAATGATAGGCATTAATTTTTCTCAGGTAGGGCTTAAAAACTGGGCAGGAGGAGGAGATAATACAATCTCCATTGTAGGAAATTTTACTTACAATGCCAATTACCTGAAAAAAAGAATCCAGTTTGATAATTCGATAATTCTTGCATACGGCGAGAGTAAAATCGGTTCGGAAACTTTCCGCAAAAGCGACGATAAGATTATATTAATTTCGAAATTGGGATATATTCTTACGGGAGCGGGGGAGAAAACCGATGTGAAATACAATGAAAAAGGGGAACCTGTCAAAGCAGAATTTAAAAAAGCATCAAGATATCCGATGTTGAGTGTCAGCGGATTGCTTGACTTTAGAACACAATTTGCAAGAGGATTTGATTACAAAAATACCGATATTTCAGGGAATCCTGTTTTCATATCAAATTTTATGTCGCCAGGATACCTTACGATATCAGGAGGAGCGGATTATAAACCCTATGAGTTTATATCTTTTTTTGTATCGCCCGTATCGGGAAGACTTACCTTTGTAACAGATAAATCTTTATCGGATTTAGGTGTATTTGGTGTTGATCCCGGAAAAAATCTTAAAACACAGTTCGGGGCTGCAATATCGTCTTTCTTTTCAAAAGAACTTGTTAAAAACGTTTTATTCCAAAGCAGGGTAAGTTTATTCGGTGAATATAAATCTCCTTTTTATGTTGTGGTGAATTCCGAAAATTTATTATTCCTCAAGGTTAATGATTTTATAAATGCAAGCGTAGGTCTTGATATTGTTTATGATCATAATGTAGAAATTGTGCGGGATGACGGCACCGTCGGACCTTCAACTCAATTGAGAAATACCATAGCGGTAGGATTCGGTTTTAATTTCTGATAAATATTAAAAAATGCCTGCGGATATTTTCAATCCGCCGGCATTTGATATTTACCTTTATTAAAAAATATTTGTTTTCAGTCCCGTTACGATTAATTGAACGGCGATAGCAAGTATAAAGAAACCCATAATTCTGTTCAAAACTCCTATGCCTGTTTTCCCGAGATATTTAAGAAGCGAGATTGAGAGAAGTAAAATAACATAACAGGAAACCGCAATCAGTAAAACTCCGATAATATATCCTATATAATTTTCCGCAGGCATATTTTTTCCCGATAGTCCTATAACAACTCCGATTGATCCCGGTCCGCTTAACAAAGGCATTGCCATCGGAGTAAAAGAAATATCTTCTTTTGATTCTACTTCGCTCCGCTCCTCGCTTGACAGTTTTTGTTTTCCCGTTACCATATCCCAAGCGGTATGGGCAACTATTAGCCCTCCTGCTATTTTGAGAACACTCAAAGAAATATCAAAAAATTCGAGGACAAAATTTCCCACCAAAAGAAAAACAACAAGTATAATGAATACATTAATTGATGTTTTCAGGGCAATTTTTTTTCTGCGTTTTATGTCGTCTGCCGACGTCAGCGAGCAGAATACGGGAACGGCACCGAAAGGATTTACAAGCGGAAATAGGGAAACAAAAACAATCATTAAATGTGAAACCGCATTTTCAAGCATAAAATTATTTTCCGAAATTTATTTTAATGTTCCGAAAAATGCAATGTTATATATGTGTCCGTTTATTTACAAATATAAAACTTTACGGGAAAAAACGGGCAGTTTTTTCGCTGATATTTAATCAGGAATAATATTTAGGATCAGAATCTCAGAAATACTTTTATAGCATATTTAGAAATCTGAGTCTTATTAACATTTAATCCTCCGTCATCACCGAAGAATTTCAGTTCCTTATCTTTTCCCGTTACGGGGTCTTTCAAAGTTACTGTAGGACCGATTTTTGCTTCAAGGAAACTGTAAGGATTAATAAGAATTCCGAGACCTATAGAAGCGCCTTTCAATTTAAGTATTCCGTAGGGCTGTATATAGAAAGGAATAAAGTTTAAAACACCGAATACTTTTTTATCGAAAACGCCTCCTTCCATATAAGAAAATGTTCCTCCGATATTAAGCAGAGTAACTGCAAGCCCAGCGGTCAGATATCTGTCGGTCGGTAAGAATACCGAATATTCAGCATTAATATTCATCGAGAACAGGTCACCTACAACCGTATAATGCTTTACATTATATGCCGAGTCGGGTTTTATACCGTATGACTGGAGGTTAGCATATTTCAGTTTATCATCGCCGAAAGTTACACCCACTCCGAATTCCGAGCCGATGTTTAACGAAAAATTCCCGACTTTACTTGTCTGGATTTCTTCGATGGTCGTAAGGTGATAAGCGGTTCCGAGTATAAACCCCCCCGATGTCGGATTTTCACCGATTTGAAAATTCTTATCAGGATACTTTAAAGTAGTAGTGAGATATCCTCCGTAGAAATGACCGTCTCTTGAATAAAAAGTATTTTGGAAATTTGCCTGTCCGAAAAGTGTCTGACAGATGAGCAGTAAAGCAAAAACAGTAATTACTTTTTTCATAATATAGTTTTTGGTTAGACAACTTATTGTTATAATAATAATATAGTTGTTTTATAAAAAAAACAGAAATTTTTATTCCTAAAAAGGCGGAATTTTAAAACCTGTATATTACGACGCCCTGACCGCCCGTTGATATCCAGATTTCATTTCTGTTAGGTCTTATATTGAGTGCTCTTGTTGAGGGAACGGGTCCGATGCCAGGCACTTCAATCGGCTCCCATGTATTTCCGCCGTTAAACGACATATAGAGTCTATCGAAAATGTCTCCCGACATTTTACCGTGAAATACTACTATTTCGTCTCTGACGTCAACCGATGTGACCGATTCGATATTTTTTATTTTTTTCCATGTTTCTCCGGCATCAGTTGTCTTAAATAATCCCTGATTTGCAATTCCGAGATAAACAAGACCCGAAATTACATTATGCGGTTGCATTTTACCTTTATCCCTGTAGTTCTTTGCGGGATTTTCTACGACGAAACTTTTCCATTCAAAATTTCTTCCCGAATTCTCGCTTACGAAAAATCCTCCTGCCTGTATGGTATTTCCCTGATACATTTCGTTTCCGCCTTCGAGATAAAGATAAATTCTTGAGGGGACTACTGGATCTACTTCTATGTTATCCTCCGTTGTAAATAAATTTCCGACAAGCGAAAAAGCAAGTTTATTATAAGATTCGCCTTTAAATTCGCTTTTATAAAACGAAGCAGCATTATCATCGCTGAAATAAACTCCGTAAAGGTTTTTATCGGGTTGATTCGGATCGAAGATTTTTCGTTTTTGAGTGCTGCTTCCGACAAGCAAAACTATTTTATCGGTTGTTCCGTCCGTTGAAGTAATAGAACCGTTAGTTATTACAACATCGTATTTACCGTCATAAGCGGGATAAACGGGAAGACCTTTCGGCTGCAAGATGGTATAACTTGCGGGATTGCCGAAATATTCCGATTTACACATTGCGGCATAATGAGTATAGACACTTCCTCCGATACAATAAATTCTTGAGTTTTTAACTTTTGATACGAGAACTCTTGTTATGTTCGGTATATACGTATCTCCGTTTTTTTCGGGAGGAGGCGGGAACAAAGTTGACTGACGTGAATAATTTGTAATTTCGGGAAGCATTATATCATTTGTTTTTGCCATTCCCCAGTCGGAGATAGGCATATAAATATTTCCGTTATCGGAAAAATTAACATTATAAACAACGGGCATATTTATTCCTTCAACGTTGTATTTCCAAGTAAAACCTCTGTTCGTGGATTTAAAACAACCCGATCCGCCGCTTACATACCAATTTTCGGGATAAACAGGATTCTGCATAAAAACCACTTTTGCATAATAAATTTTATCTTCTGTATGAAGTGAATGTCTCGGGTTATAACTCTTTTCGATTATTAGATCAAGAGGTTCTTTCCATTTTTCACCGTTACCTGTTCCTATACGGGTGGGACCGCCGATTCTGCTTGCAAGGATTTTATCTTCATTTTTGTCAAGGAAAGTCAGACTTATAATATCATTTCCGTTAGCGGGATTTCCTCCGAATAGACCGCTTAGGTCTTTAGATGTTTTTCCGTCATTATCGATTCTGATTAATTTCCCGCAGGATACAAACGCGGTAATTGAATTATCTTTCTGGGCTTTTAAAAGCATCTGATAAGTATATTGAATCTGTTCGGGGAAAAGAGGTCCTTCCCATCTTGAACCGTAATCATAACACAGCCATAATCCTCTGTTAGTTCCTACCCAAAGAACATTCGGTTTTGTTTTATGCATAGCAAGAGTGACAACCGAACCGATATTAAGACCTTTCGGGGTAATCTGTTCCCAAGTTTTCGGCTCGCCGTTTTTATAACTGATATAAAGCCCCGAATAAAGACTTCCCGCAAAGACAACATCTTTTTCGATAGGATGATATAAAATACACGGACCTCCGATTTTTATTTTAAAGATATTACCGCCGTAATTTATTTCTTCATTTCCCGTAAGCGGACCTAAAACCTGATACCAGTTTTTTCCTCCGTCGTTTGTTTTCCAGAGACCTCTTCCTTTATCGTCAAAAAGATAATCCATACCGGTTGCGACAATTATTTCTTTGTGATTGTGAGGATTCTGCATCAGTGATTGCACCATTAAAGCAGCGGGGGAAGGGGCAAACTGGCTCATAAATTCCCATACTTCACTATCATAATCCTGTTTATAAATTCCTCCGATATCGGTCCTTGCAAAAATTGTTTTTCCGTCATAAGAGGGGATAACCGCCGAGACAAATCCTGCACCTTCAAAGTTTATAGCGTTATATCCTGTTTTAGAAAAATTATATTGCGGATAAGATGAATTTATATATAGAAAAGATATAACAAGAAAAAAATAAAATTTTCTCATTTAAAAACCGTTATATTATTTTTTATGGTTATTTTTTACCGAGCGTAATTTTCAGAGTAATTTCTTCTCCGTTTCTTTTTACGACAACATCAACATCCATACCCGGTTTATAGTCTCCTAAAGCAGCAGTATAATCATAAATATTTTTTACAATTTTATCTCCGAATTTAATCATAAGATCTCCTGCCTGAAGACCGCCTTTTTCGGCAGGGCTTCCGGGCTGAACACCGGAAATCTTAAAGCCTTCCTCATTTGAAGAAAAATCGGGGACAGTTCCGACATAAACTCTGATGCTTTTTCTTTCGCCTTTTTCCTTGTCG
>FVAA010122046.1_pt1 | contig 10569 bp, 14 predicted proteins | sample 1504571 | NCBI WGS metagenome assembly FVAA01 (sample SAMEA4475357, study PRJEB15587) | soil metagenome | biome: Soil; feature: Field | place: India | collected 2015-03-11 | depth 0 m
TCCCAAATTGGTAACTTAAATTGTTGACAAAATTCTAAGGTCTCACTTCTCGTAAAATTTAATAATGGACGTACCAATTTTATTTTCTCTGTCAATTTTCGTTCCCAATTTAATGCAGTTAAACCATCACTACCAGCACCCCGTACTAGATTATAAATCAAGGTTTCCGCTCGATCACTCATACTATGTCCTGTCACAATATAATTAAAGTTATGGATTTGAGCTATACTTATTAAGGCTTGATAACGCCATTTTCGGGCAGAATCTTCCGTTTCTGCTAATTTAGTCTTGCTAGTTTCCAAATAAAACTCCATACCCCAATTTTCGACTATTTTCGCTACATGATTGGCTAATCCTACATCCCCTCTCCAACCATGATCACAATGAGCGATCCCTAGATTCCAACCCCATTTTGGTTGTAAATCAAGCATTAATTGAGCTAAACAGAGAGAATCTTGACCTCCTGATACTGCAATCAAGATATTGCTCCCTTTAAGTAATAATTGCTTATCCTTGAGAGTTTGGTGTAACCTTGAATGGAAATTAGTCCAATTTAATTTATTGGTAGTGGATGATTCATGGTTCATTGCTGATAGTTGATAGTTGATAGTTGATATAGTAAGCCTAAAGGTTATTATTCATTATTAACTAATTCAGGTGAATCGGAAACTGGAGATACTGGAGAGAGTAAATCTTCAGCAATTTGTTTAATAACACTAGCTAAAGGAACGGCTAAAAATACTCCTAATAAACCGCCAACTTTTGCTCCAATAAAGAGAGAAATAATCAACCAAATTGGGTTTAAACCAATCGCATCTCCCATTAAACGGGGTGCTAATACACTATCCGTTAATTGGTCAATAATTGCTGCCGCAATGAAAAACCAGATAGCTAAAGTACCACTTTTAAAGATTAAAATAATTGCACCAAACAGGGTTACTATCCCCCCAACAAAAGGAATTAAACCCCCAATCCCAATCCCAAAAGCAAATAAGGTACTATAAGGTACTCCTAAAATCAGAAAAACAATCAAACGAGCGACACTAGAAATACCGGTTAAAATTAATCTAACAAAAAAATAATCTTTAAAGGTTTTTTGGAGATATTGAGGTATTTTTTCGGACCAAGGAGAGGGAAACCAACTAAAAAATCCTTGCCAAAATTTATCTCCTGCAACTAATAAAAATATCGTCAAGATAAAAATAAATAATGCATTAAAAACACTGGTAATGGTACTAATAATAAGCTCCAAAGTTTTACTTCCAATGGATTGAAAAACAGTCGCTAATTTACTTTTCGCTTCAGCAATTAAAGGTTCAATATCAATAGAAAATTTCTCAAAAATTGATAAATTAGAGATAAAGAAATCATTAGTTTGTGTAATCCATTCGGGGACATTTTTAACTAAATCTCCTAATTGTTGCACCATTAAGGGTATTAAAAATAACCCAATTACGGTAAAATTTAATATTGCAAAGACAATCACTCCAGCGATAGCATAAGTTCGTTTAATTCCCTTTTTTTCGAGTAAATCGACCAGTAATTCTAGCAAAAAAGCTAAAAGAGAAGCAATGAGAAGAAAATCAATTAACGGTTGTAGGTAATTGAGTAAAATTGCCAACAAAAACCCATTAAGAAACAGGAGCGGAAAGAGAAAACTTAACTGCAACCAACGAGGAAGTTTTTTAAATGTTTCAATCATAATTAATAAGGAAGAGAGGGGAGAGGGGGGAAGAGGGAATAGGGAAGAGGGAGTATATAAGGGGGTAGGGGAAGTAGGGAGGTAAGGGGGTAGGGGAGAACGATCAACAATCGTTAGGGAGCAAGATGCTCCCATTCCTCCTATCAACAATTGTTAGAACGATTAACAATTAAAAAAACCAACCGTAAGAATGAAGACCTTTACCTAAAAGATTAACCCCTAAATAACAAATCCAAACTACCATAAAACCGCTTGCGGCTAAAATTGCCGGCCTGCGTCCTTGCCATCCTTTTGTAATACGGGCATGAAGATATGCTGCAAATACTAACCAAGTAATCAACGCCCAAGTTTCCTTCGGATCCCAACTCCAATAAGACCCCCATGCTTCATTAGCCCATACTGCACCGGAAATAATCCCAATGGTTAAGAGGGGAAAACCTAACCCAATAATGCGATAACTAATATTATCGAGAGTATCCGCTAAACTTAGACGCTGAGGGGATAACGTCGCAACGGTTTTGATTTCTGTCAGGGGTTTTGTCAATACTGCTGTATTACTCTTTCCAGTTTCCTGATTAAAAGAGACACTGGTAATAGGGTTAAGCTCAACCTCTTCTGTTTTGAGTTCTTTTTGGTTACGATAAGCACCCGTACCAACGGAACTCCCCCGCAATTGAATTTCTTTACCTTGGGTAATGACTAAAAAAGCAATCGCTATCAAAGAACCAACCATTAAAGCAGAATAACTTAACATCATCACACTAACGTGCATCATCAACCAATTTGATTGTAGCGCCGGTACAAGGGGTTCACTTTGTTGCATTTGGGGAGGTAAAGATAAAGCCGCAAACGCTGTAATCCCCATAGCTACGGGAGTAGTTATCGCTCCGACTAAACTGCTACCGGTTTTAGATTCTGCTAGTAAATGAACCGCAGTTACCCCCCAAGCTAAGAAAAATAGTGACTCGTAGAGATTACTTAAGGGAAAATAACCCCCCTCAATCCAGCGAGCTAGTAACAAGGTTGCAATACAAAGATTAGCTATTCCTACACCCGTTGTTCCGATAATTTGAAGATAAGGGATTTTCGGGAAAGCGACTGCTACCCAATAAACCAACATTGTCAAGAATAAAATTAAAAATGAAATATTATCAAGAGTATTTTGCAGAGCGACTAAATCCATAAGATTATTTGTTAAGATCAGGTTTTTTCTTATTATACGCTCTGAGAGTCTCAAAAATTCTCCATTGTGTCGCTTTCAAGCTTGCTCAAAAATACATCCCTTCAACCAATGTAGTAAAGTTTATTCGTCATTCGCAGAAAAATTATACTTTTCTAGTTAAACTAAGATAAGCTAATAGTATGACAAAAAATAAAGGGTCAAAACTAAATCACTTGTGGGGTAAGGTATTGATTTCCATTGTTGATCCTGCGATGGTGTATTTTAAGGTTAGCTTTACGATAATTCATACTAATTTGTATGTTCTTTTATATCTGAGTAAGGTAGAATACACCCCCAAGTGGTTTATTTTTTTTGTTAATTAAGGGGTACATAATGACAGTAAATTTTCCTCAAGGTCAATTAATTCAATCAAACTTACTCGGATATTGAACCATTTACTAGACTAATAAAAACCATTCATTTTATTATTCATAATCCTTTCACTAAAAGTAAAGAAGAAAATTGTTTGCAAGGTTTAGTTAATACTATGCTCAGTGAAGGTATAATTAATATTAACTGTGCTGACAGTATTCGTAAAGATATAGAAAAAGCCTTAAATAAATTGCAAAAATTATCGGAGTGTAGTGGCGGAATTTTTCTAGGAAATGATGTAAAGTTACAAAAGTAATACTTAGATAGCAAGCAGAGAAACAAAGTTGAGATAACAATTGAATTATGGTTTAATGACTACACTTTTAAGTTTATCAGTGAGGGTACAAATCGTTTTCCTCTTAAACAAATGAATTAGTTACTAAAGTTAAGCAATTGGGAGAAGCTATTTGTCTTTTATATTAAACATTTTATCCCGCAATTTGATAAATAATTGGCTTATATTTAGGTGCAGGAATAGATTTAAAATCCTAAACCTCAATTAAATTAACACTACTAGGATTTGGTAATGACTCTCCAGTAGCTTCATAAGCCAAAATTAAAGATTCTAATGCTTCCTCTCCATTAGCGACAGCTTCAGCATAAGTATCCCCATGAGTGCGCCATTTTTGTCCTATAAAATCAGGAAATCCTACTAAAAAACAGTTATCTTCATTACTCCATTCAATCACCATTTTATATTTGTATTTACTCATTATTTTTCCTCTTTTTTTATTTCTAAAATAGCTTGTTTAATTAATTTTTCTTGATATATTGATAATATTATTGCACTCAATGCACCCTTTAATTATTATTTTTAACGTTAACAGAAAGTGATAATCCTAACTCTTTTAATAAATCTAACAAAATAAAAATAGCATCCCCATTACTATTATTAATTTCTTCTTGCAATTTATGATACTTATAAATAGCTAACTCTGAGATATTATTAATTTTCTGATGAGCTTCGATCGCATTACCTAATACTTTTAATAATAATTTAAGAATAATTATAAAAACACTATTTTGTCTAATGGAAAACAAAAAAATGAATGGTTAGTAAAAGATATTGAATTTAATGTTTCCGATGAAGTAAGGCAAAATATTGAAGATGATAAAATAGTTCCCGAAAAACTCAAAAAAGCAAAAAGAACAAAGCTAACTTTTGCTTCTAAAATTGAAGAGAATAAAATAGTTAAATTATCCTCAGACGAATCAGTTTTATTTACTTACTTACCTACTTATGAAAAGCAAATAAAAGATGCAGAAGTGCCAATTATTTATGATGAAAATAAGAACTTAATACCGTCAACCTCTGCTAACCCCGTTTATTTTCAACCATCTGAAGATGATAAAAATTTATTAACTTTTGATGATTTTTATTTTCTTAATCCAGAATTAAATGATATTTGTCAAGAAGATTCAGAGATTAAAGAATGTTTACAAGCATTAGGAGTGCAAAAGTTTAATCCAGTACAAATTATAAAAGATCGAATTAGAAAAGGAATATATAAACTTCCTCAAAACTACAATTATCTAGAAAATCATCTTAGTCATATCCGCTTTATTTTTAAATACAGAAAAAATCTCACTGATATAGAATATCCAAAATTACATAATTTACAAATTCTAGCTAAACAAAAGGACGATGATACATATTATATCCTGATTACTGTGAAAACGAAAACGAAGTTGATGATTGGCGAGAATTTTTCTTAAAAATAGGTGTTACTAAACCTAATGTTTCAAATATTATCACCAATATGGTAATCCCTTTAATTGACAATAATCAAATTAATCAACAAAATACTATCACTGTTACAAGGTTTATTTTTAGTGTGTTAGGTTCGGCATCAATTACAGATAATAACCTTAAATCAAAACTAAAAAAATTACCCTTATTAACAAGTGATGGTTTAAAACTGGCTGAGGAGTGTTATTTATCTGAATTTTATAATCCTAATTCTGAAAAAACTATCTTTTTAGAAAATATTAAAATACAAAATATTATTAATCATGAATATTATCAACCGGCTCAATCAAAAGATGAATGGCGACAGTTTTTCCTTAATATTGGGGTTAAAGAATTAAAAGGAATTGATTTAATTAGAAAAAAAATTAGTCTGTTAATAAATAATTTAAAAATAATAACAACAAATAAAAATAATTTAATTTCTATAACAAGAGAAATTTTTAATTATCGTAAACAACTAAATCAAGATGATTTTGAATTTTTAAGGTGTTTGCCTCTTCTCCTAAAAAACAATCAGAATTGTATTTGTGGTAAGGATTGGATGGTTGCTTGTGTATGTTATATGTCAAACGAATATAATCCCCAACAAAATTTAGAAGATTTATTTTTAACAACTGATTTTAAGTATATTGTAAGTTCAGAATATATAGAAAATAAATTAGAATTACAAGATTGGAAAGACTTTTTTCAGAAAATAGGAGTTGAAGAAAAAATAATCTATCAAGCGAAAAAAACAGAATATATGGTTACTCAATTTGAATCTATTCCTTGCACTGATTTAAAATGTCGTAAACCTGCCGATGTTTATTCATATTCTCTAAAATCTTATCTTCATAATTGTAATTTACCTATTTGTAGCGTTAATTTCCCCGCTCACATTGAGGAATTTTTAGGAATTAAAAGAAGTTTAGATATTGAGCCTTGTTTAAAATTATTAGCTTGTGATGAAAACTTTTATCCTGTTAGTGATTTATACTATCTAGCCACTAATGTTAATCTTCCCTATAAGCGCAATCCAAATTTAGTTTATATCCCAGATAATTTAACTAACAGCGAAACTATCAGGATTACGACTAATGAATGGAGAGTCATGTGTCAACCTCAAAATCAAGAAAAATACGAACTCTTAATAATTGTTCATCGTGGTGAATCCATAGAAAAAATTATTCGTATTAAGTCTGCATGGATAACTCTACAAGAAATAATTTCTCAACTCAATGAACATAAATTGACTTCTGAAATTTACAAAGGAAATGTAGAAATGTTAATGGGTTTTCAACGTAATTCCAGAAATTCTGCCAATGATATTATTTTTAACTATTCAAGAATATGTGAGGATGGTTTTGAGCTTAGTAGTAACGTAGAAATTCCACCTTTTTGTAATAATTTAGAATGTTTTTAAGTTGCATTTCCATTAACTGCTAACTCTAAAAATTTATTATCGTTGGAATCTCGACAAATCTCTATTTTTTCAGTAATTTCTATGATTTCTGCTTCTATAGATAAACTAGCTAGAAAATCCTCACGAATTTCTCTGGAGAGATAATGGTCAAATTTTTGACGACTCAATACATCAATTAGTTCTGATAAAATCTCAGCAGAAATTAAAAGCACTCCCTTTTCTTTTGCTTCTCTAAAAGCTTGCATGGTAGTAGATTTAGAGAAAATCAATGCACTTACTATTACATTAGTATCAATAACGATTCGTTTAGTTTTCATCATTGAGAATTGATTCTAAAATTTCTGGAGTCATTCCATTGGCGATCGCTTGTTGACTTGCTTCTTCCATAATGTCTAGCAGTGGTTTTTGATTGATAGCCTTTTTAAGCATTACATTAAGAAACATCGCAATTTTGTGCTGTTTTTCAGGTTCGGTTTCTCGGTAAGCCTTGGCAATTTCAGGATCAACTTGAATGGTAATTGTTTCCATAGTTCCTTAACAGTTAACTAAGAGAATATCTTTAATTATAGTAAGCCTTGCAGGAGTTATGCAATTGTCAAGGGAGTGGGGAGTGGGGAGTGGGCAATGGTAAGCTGTATAAGGGCAGAAGTATTTGGAAATGTCCTAACCTTAATGGGTTCGGAGTTTAGATCCGGTGCCGAAAAATCTAAAACTCGAAGTTGAGAAGCAATACTTTGAAATCTTAAACGTAAACCTAACATAGAGTTGACCTCCTTTTTGCTGTTTTTAGACACTAGAAACCCTTGATTTCTAGGTTTCTAGGTTACAGTGAGGTTCTTTATGTGTTGTTATGTTGTTAGGTTTTAAAGTAGAAGAGTGTTAAAATAAATGAAAGTAATAACATGAGTCAAAAAACTTACTTAGAACAGTATCCACTAGCTATTACCGCATGGCTGACTATTGATGAATTTCGTTGGCATAATTATCTAAAGGGTGTACCTCGTGATTTAAACTATGGTTTAATTAGTAAATATCCAGAGGCTATTTGTGCTTATGCGGGTTTTATTGGAGGCTTTAATCGCTCTCAATTTCTCAGTCAATTATCTCTTTTTACTATCAAGAAATGTGAACTATTAGCTGTTAAAGAAGTTTCACGTCAAACAGGTAAACCTTATAAAAATCGTCAATCTATAAACGAAAATAAAACCAAAAAAATTTAGATAAATAACATTAAATTATAGAGGTTAATAAAAACTCTGTAGGAAACTTGGTTTTTAAAATAAGTATTATCCTTAACTTTCCTGAAATAAAAGATACTATTACTAATGAGGAATCAAAAGAAGTTGAAGAAATTATAATCAGTAATGCGAAAACTATTGCTTTCCAAATTAAAAGCTCAGAGCAGTCAGCCAAAGAGCATCTACTTCAATATATGAATGGGATACTATATGAAGCTAAACACTATGATTGTCCTGGGGTATTTTATACCAATAAAAAGTCAGTAGAAGCATTAGTATGTCTAGCTAAATTTGTTGGTGCAATAATAAGTCCAGAAATCGAGGATGCAATCATAAATAAAATAAGGGTGAGGAATACCCACCCTTGCTAGATTTAAGATACAATGGAATGACTAAGCAGCACTTGCTACTGGTTTGTGCATAGCTTCAAAATATTGATCCCAGAATTTTTTTTGAAGTTCAAAAGTCATTTTTGTCGCCGCTTCTTGAGCTTCCAGATAATTTTTAATTACTTTTTCTTGCATTTCTAATGCTTTATCCCAAGTTTCCGGCATTTTTTCATTTTTTATGCTATCTAACCAGGTATCAAAAAAATTTTTTTGCCATTCGAGTAATTTTGCTTGGTAGTCTTCTACAAATTTAGTATCCATAAGCATTTCTCCTACTAACTTACCTATTGTTTATAGCAGTTAACTTCTAGGTGTTGGGAATTAAACTTGATCATGGAGTTAAGGATTTAAACTTTGAAACCTTCTTGTTTTGCTACTTGTTTTTTTTTTGCTAAGACAATTTAACCCGATTAATTCTTTAACCTAGAGATTTTTTTCTTTACTCCTATATTATAATGGATAAATTCTCTCTCTTATCATTTTTTTTATAAAGAAATAATAAGTAAAAAATAAAGAAAAGCTAACTTATGTTAACTAATATTTTCAATTCTTATCTTTTTCGCTAAACAAGAGACATTTTATGAGAAAATAAATAGATACTGTAACTTAACTTAATAAATAGGTGGTAAAAGCTTGGTTTATCGTTTAGTAATTAACTCCCATCAGCAACAAAATCAACAAATTATTTTATTACCAGAACAAGAGCATTATTTGCGAAGAGTGTTACGCTTAAACAATGGAGATCAGTTTATTACTATGGATGGAAAAACGAATTGCTGGTTAACCCAATTAACCCCAAAAGGTGCAGAAATTATCGAAACTGTAACCAATAACAACGAATTACCCATCGCAGTTACCTTGATTACGTCCTTACCCAAAGGAAGTGGGTTTGAAGAGATTGTGCGTTATGGTACAGAATTGGGAGTTAGTCGGTTTATCCCCATCATTAGTGAGCGAACTTTACTTAAACCTAGTGCGAATAAAGTTCAAAGATGGCGTAAAATAGCAATAGAAGCCGCAGAACAGTCAGAAAGAGAGATAGTACCCCAAATCTGCGAACCTATCCCTTTTAATGAACTTATAAGCCAAATAAATGTTTATAATGGTCAAAAATATATGGCAGTTACCCGTCAAACTTTACCACATTTAGGGACTATTTTGTCTGAAGCACAGTTGGAGCATGTCATAGTTGCCACTGGACCTGAAGGGGGTTGGACAGATCTAGAAGTGGAGGAAGCGATAGCTTATGGATTTCAACCTGTATCATTAGGAAAACGAATTTTAAGAGCAATTACCGCACCCATCGTAGTAATGTCTATTATAGTAGCTAACCTAGAGAAATAGAATCAAGAAAACAGGGGAATTTTATCAATTATGTTAACACAGATCGCCGAAGCAATTAAAATGCAAGACTATCAAAAAGCTACAGAATTATTGACGAAATTACAAGCGGAAGAAGGGAAAACGATTTGGATAAAATATTATCAAGCTCGTTTACAAGAATGCAATAATGACTTAGAACAAGCTGAAAATAATTATCGAGAAATATTGAAAGATAATCTTAATCCTAATCCGCAAATAATCTCCAAAATTCGCAACGGATTAGAGAGAATAAAGCGAATAAAATCAGAGCACATTACAATAGAAATTGAGCGATTTAAAAGTATTTCTAATAGTGAAGATTTAGCGGTATTAATTTTAGAACCTATTGACAACGAAAACAAAAAAAATGCCGCTTTAAAAATGGCTGAAATTATGCAAATAGATACTTATACAGCAAGATTAAATATCCCTAGTCGTAGCTTAAAAGTCTTTAGAACGGGGAGATTAGGGGATTTAAGTTATTATGAATCAGAGTTTAATAAAGCTGGAATACCTTGTTTTTGTCAAAGGATTAAAGAAATCAGTACCATTCAAGTTTATCAAGTAAAATATATTAAATCAGTATTACCTGAACCAATTTTTGTCTGCGAAAATGATCAAGAAGAAGAAGTAAATCTTAACGTAAAATGGTCAGAAATAAATCAAAAAGTAGAAGGAATTATTCCTGTATTTGAAAGAGTAACAACATTAGGAATTAAAGGGAAAATAGAGCGAAAAACTCAAACCCAAGATTATGCTCAATTTTGCGATTTACATTTAGTTTCACACAAGCTTATTTTACGATTTAGTGATCATATTTATCAATTTGACCAAGGTATAAACTTTTTAGTGAATGAAAAAACAGCTAAGGGTAAATGGAACAATTTAAACAAATTCTTTCAAGAAAAAATTCCCCATATTCCTACTTATTCAGACTTTACCCTTTTCGCAGAAAGTGCAATTGATTTCCCAGAAATGTTAAAACAAATAAAATCCCATGTTCATATTTTTCGTAGAGAAGAAACTCCTTGGGATGAATCTTTTCAACTCTATAGTGGTTTAATTTTTTTAAGAGATAACATTCATGGTGATTGGTGATTGGTGATTGATGATTGTTGATTGGTGATTGATG
>FVAA010271086.1_pt1 | contig 10363 bp, 10 predicted proteins | sample 1504571 | NCBI WGS metagenome assembly FVAA01 (sample SAMEA4475357, study PRJEB15587) | soil metagenome | biome: Soil; feature: Field | place: India | collected 2015-03-11 | depth 0 m
ACAAAATTATCCTAATCCTTTTAATCCAATAACGAAAATTGCATTTTCAATCCCTTCCGAAAACAATGTTACTATAAGCGTTTTTGATGTTTCAGGTAGAAAAATTATTGAGAGTAATTTAGGTAGAATGCAAGCAGGTAGTTATGAATATTTATTTAACGGAGAAAATCTTACTTCAGGTATTTATTTCTATAAAATAAATTTAGGAATGTTGTCAGAAACAAAGAAGATGATATTATTAAAGTAAAATTTATTCTTAATTATAAAAGATATGAATATTATAAGTATCTATATATTTTCATACTGAATTAAATACCATTCAAAATCAGAAAGGTTATATGCAAGTTCGCATATAACCTTTTGTTTTTTACAATTAACGCTAAAATGAAATTCGATATTATCTCCATTTTTTATTTTCCATTTAGAATTAACAGAAGAAACGTTATATATTGTATTTTTCCATCGAAACTTAACAATTTCGATTTTATAGTTATGAAAATATGCTATAACATCAACAGGTTCAGAGATTTTATTTTCCATTATCCATATACCATAATAATATATGGTATATAGATAACTATTTCAATGATTTTTTTTTATGAAAATCTTTAACTTATCTCAAGATAATTCAGGTCTTTTCCAAAAGTTTCTTCGAGTTTTCTTGCGGAAATAAAAGCAATTAGAATTGTTAAAGTTCCCACAATAAGTGCTGAATAAACAATTCCGATTGGTGTTGCTGAAAGTACTTGAAACAATATTGTGGCAGGCACGACAGCACCCCTAACAAAGTTTGGGACAGTAGTTGTTACAGTTGCTCGAATATTAATACCGAATTGTTCAGCAGCATTAGTAACAAAAACAGCCCAATAACCTCCCGAGAATCCGAGAAGAAGGCAAACGGTATAAAAGAAAAATGAGTTAAATTTATTGAAGAAGAGATAAATAATAATAAAAATAAACTCAATAACTATAAAAATTATTATGATTTTCTTTCGTGATTTGAATATCTGGCTTAATGTACCGCTTACAATATCACCTAATGCAAGCCCAATGTAGCAAAACATTACGGCTTTCCCGGTAGAAATATTATCCGTTAATCCGAAACTCTTTGAAAATTCGGGAGAAAAAGTGATTAAAATTCCCACAATAAACCATATAGGTACACCAATAGAAATGCAGTGTAAATATTTTAGTATTAATCGCTTGTCTTTTAATAAAATTAGTATATTTCCTTTACTTACATTTTTGTTTTTTATTGAAGAATACATACTTGATTCGAATACTCCAATTCTAAGAAAAAGCAGAATTATACCCATACCACCGCCTATAAAGTAAGCAATTCTCCAAGGGAAGTAATCGCCGATTAGAGCTGCAACAACTGCGCCCAATATACCGATAGAAGCTACAATCATTGTGCCATAGCCCCTTGTATGTTTGGGCATAATTTCGGATACAAGCGTAATACCGGCACCTAATTCACCTGCAAGTCCGATACCTGCAAAAAGTCTTAGTAGAGAATACTGAAAAGTATTAGTAATCATTCCATTAAGAATGTTTGCAACCGAATAAAGAAATATTGAGCCAAAAAGTACAGACAATCTGCCCTTTTTATCTCCGAGTATTCCCCATATAATGCCTCCAATAAGCATACCAGCCATTTGCATATTAAGCAAAAAAACTCCTTCAGACATAATATCCGTTTCTACGATACCGAGAGATTTAAGAGAAGTGATTCTTACAACGCTAAATAATATTAAGTCATATATATCAACAAAATAACCAAGTGCAGCAACAATTATTATTATTGTTGTATTTCTTTTTGATTCATTCAATATTCAGAATAGTGTAATTTATTTTATAAATACTACTTTTTTAGTAATAGATTTCTCTTCAGTATTTAATCTTATAAAATATATACCGCTGTTCAATTCTGATGCATTCCACAATATTGAATGTTTTCCGGGAGGCATAATATTATTTTCTATAATATTAATTTCTTTCCCGGTTACATCATAAACTACCAACATTACTTTTTGAAGTTTTATTAAACTGTAAGAAATTTTAACCACTGAATTAAAAGGATTAGGATATGCTATTAAATCATAAGACTCAATAACACTATTTTCCTTATTTGATGAGGTTGGACTTGCAATGGGAATATAGTCTACAAATCCTAATGATGGATTATCAGGCTTATGAAAAATATGCATTTCGATACTATCAAGATTATAAGTTCCCCAGAAGTTATTTTCAGCTTTTATAGAATCTGGAGTATTATTATAAAAATCAAAAGTCGTATCACTGTGAACATTTGAATAAATAAAATTAAGTCCAATATCGGTAGTATCAGAATTGCTTAAATTCCCAAAATTAGGTTTTGCAGTATTCTGGATAGTGACACCCCATAGATTTCCTCTCACAATATTTCGTGTTACAATTACTGAAGACGATGACCAATTACCGGCAAAATTTAAACCGCTTCCTCCGAGCGAAGGATTACCCTGAATATTATTGCTATCAATAATATTATTGTTTATGTATGCGTTAATTCCTCCTGCGAGAAGGGCAATTCCGTATCTGTTTTTTTTAATTATATTATTTTCAATAATAAGATTCGGTATTGAACCAACAGGAAGAAATGCAATTCCTCCTGCATTTGTGAAATACCCGATTATTGTATTATTTCTTATAATAATTGGTGAACTTCCTCCTGCACCAAGATTTATCTGAGGTGTATTGTAATTTTCCGTATCATTTTCATATATTAAATTATTAATGATGACGGGAGATGAGGCAATATTTGAACCGGAATTAATTGCTGCACGTCTATTCCTGTAGATTTTGCAATTGGAAATGACAGGATTTGATCTATATAGATAAATTGCACCGCTTGCTAATCCAGAAGCATAATAACTATTATTTCGAATTTCGCAGCTATCAATAATTGCATTGCAATCATACAACCGTATTGAATTTGCATGCTCAAAAATCAATCTTTTAAAAACAGAGGCATCTGCAAGCGAATCGAGACGAATTCCAATATATTTCTGAGAAGTATCCGCAGCGGTAAATAAGACATAAGAAGGAGGGTTAATTATTAGTGTTCCATAAACAGTTAAGAGAGTTAATGAAGAGAATTTAACAGTGCTGTTATTTATTATTTTAATCGTATCAGACTGAGCAATTATTAAATTACTGTTCATAAAATAATCGCCTGAGGAGTATGACACAGTACCGCCGGAATACAAAACTAAACTATCAAGATTCCAACTTTTTCCTGTACCCGGTGTTGTGTAATCGGCGAAACAGACCTTTGTAATAATTATAAAAATAATAGAAAAATATAAATATTTGTTCATAATTAAGTTGTATATTAGTTTATAATTAAAATATTATTAATTAATTTACAAATAAAAACTTATAAGATATATCTAATTAAGCAAATGCATATAGCATACGATAATCTTCCGGGATATAATAATTTATTTAACAGCTACATTAATGATATTAGTTTTATTCATGAATTTTTTAATCAGTATTTTGATATTGAAGGTATTAAGAGGGTTATTCAGGATAAATCATCAACCTATAATCAAGGAAGGGTCAGCAGGGAAATAATTTACAATATATTAATAAACCAGAATAAGATTTTTAATTCGCAGAACTCAACATTTAAAAACATAGAACTGCTTAAAAGCCATAATACTTTTGCTATTGTCACGGGGCAACAAGCAGGGTTATTTACCGGTCCTTTATACACGATTTATAAAGCAATAAATGCAATTAAGCTATCTAATTATTTAAACGAAGAAATCAAAGACGTTAATTTTGTTCCGATATTCTGGATAGAATCTGATGATCATGATTTCCTCGAAATAAACAACATTAATATTATTGATAAAAACAACAGCAAGACAAGTATCAAGTATTTTGGAACAGATATTGAGCAAGATAAATATTTGTCTCCGATTTCATCAATTTTGCTTGAACGTAACATAAATGATTTAATCAAAGAAACCAAAGATAAATTACCTGAATCGGAGTTTAAACAACAACTTTTCGATTACATTGAAAGATCTTACATCGAAGGAATAAGTTTCCCTGTTGCTTTTGCAAGATTTTTTAATTTTGTTTTACAAGATAGAGGTTTAATATTTTTTTCCCCGAGTGATAGCGAAGTTAAGAATTTACTCATTCCTATCTTTGAGAAAGAGTTGAACAATTTTCCGCAATCCTGTAAATCTGTAATTGATTCATCTGCAAAATTAGAATCTCAGGGATATGAACCGCAGGTAAAACCTAAATCAATAAATTTATTTTACAACTTAAAAAACTGCAGATATGCAATTGAACCTGCAGATAATATGTTTTCCCTTAAAAACAGCAGAAAAAAATTACTCAAAGAAGAACTTTTTGATGATTTATACAAATATCCTGAAAACTTTAGTCCTAACGTTATTCTCAGACCAATATGTCAAGATTTCCTTATTCCGACGGCAATTTATGTAGCTGGACCAAGTGAAGTATCTTATTTTGCACAGTTAAAAGGTGTTTATAATTTTTTTAATATTACAATGCCTGTTATATATCCTCGTAGTTCTTTGACGCTTATAGACAACAAAATTAGATCATTGTTAACCAAATATGAATTATCAGAAAAAGATTTATTTGATAGCGACAATTTAAAGAAAAAAATATTTAATACGCTCGGCGAGATATATTCGTTTAATTTTTTCAATGATTTTATTGATGATTTAAATGCACTATTTTATAAATATTCCAAAAGGCTCGAAGAAGTAGATAAAAATCTTAAAGAATTTTTTAACAAAAAGAACGATAAATATCTAAATAATTTAGAGGTTCTCAAAAAAAAGTTTTTAGAATCGCTTGAAAGGCAGAATGCAAATGTTTCTAATCGCATCGAATTAATTCAGAATTTTATTATTCCCGACGGAAAGTTGCAGGAGCGGTTCTATAATATTACTTTTTTATTAAATAGACACGGATTAGAATTAATAGATTTTCTTTTTCGAAATATTAACATTGAAATTTTTAAACATCAAGTAATAGAAATAGAGCCCATAAGTACAAGAGACGTTTCAAAATGAAAATACTTTTAATTCGTTTTTCTTCGTTTGGAGATATAATTTTAACATTTAATCTTATTATTCATCTAAAAAAAGTTTTTCCTAAATGTGTTATTGACTTTATCGTTAAAGAAAAATTCTCGGAAATTTTATACCTCCATAAAGAAATAGATAATGTTATCACGCTAAACAAAAAAAATTTTAAAGAAATTAGAAAAAACATCAGTAACAATAGTTATAATTATATATTTGATCTTCAAAAGAATCTTAAATCGTATCTGCTGACGATATTTCTTAGACCAAGAACTTACAGGATTAAGAAAGAAAATATTAAGAAAATTCTTTTAGTTTTCTTTAAAATTAATCTATTCAAAAATGCTGTCCCGGTATATAAGAAATATCTTAGTCTTATTTCAAAAATAGACAGAATTAAATTGGACACGAATTTTCAAACTGCGGAATCCGATTTTGAGAAAGGTATAAGAAATTTAAATGAACCTTATATTGTTGTTGCACCATCATCAAAACATTTCACAAAAAGATATCCCACAGATAAATTTATACAACTTTTAAAAAGAAATAAAAAGTATAAAATAGTTTTGATAGGCGATAACAACGAAATAGATTTATCTATTTGCAAGATTATTGAGAAAAATATTGATTTATCTTTAAATTTTTGCGGTAAACTGAGTTATAAAGAATTAATTAACATAATTTCATACAGCGAATTTATAATATGTAATGATAGCGGGATATTACATTTGTCCGAAGCATTAAATAAAAAAGTTTATGTTTTTTTCGGTTCTACAGTAAAAGAATTCGGATTTTATCCGCAATTGAAATCTACAATAGTATTTGAAAATAACGAAATCGACTGCCGACCATGCAGTAAGATAGGGAGAAAAAAGTGCCCACAAAAACATTTTAAATGCATGAATGAAATCAAAGAGGATATACTGTTTTGAAAATTTTTTTAAGAAAAAATGAAGAAAGACGAATAAAAAAAGGTCATCTATGGGTTTTCAGTAATGAAATTGAAAAAATTGTTGAAGATGAACACTCTGATTATATATCAAGACTATATGATTGTTACGGAAAATTTATTGCTTTAGGATTTTATAATAAACACTCTCTTATTTCTTTAAGGATTTTAACTTATAAGGACGAAATTGTTGATAAAAATTTTTTTTTGCAAAGGATGAAATTTGCAGAAAAATTGAGATTAAAATCGAATACCTGCGGTTCAGTATATAGACTTATTAATAGCGAGGCAGATTTTCTACCAGGATTAATAATAGACAAATTTGATGATAAATATGCATTACAAATCTTTTCATCGGGGATGGAACACTATAAGGAGCAAATAGTTGATATATTAGTTGAGAATTTCAGTGCTTCATACATAGTAGAAAAAAACAATAATAATATTAGAGAAATTGAAGGTTTAGAGAAAAAAGAAGGAATTTTATTCGATAACCAAAAAACTGATATTCCTTTTATCGTTGAAATTGACGGTATAAAATACATTATAGATTTACTAAAAGGGCAGAAAACAGGTTTTTATTTAGATCAAAAAGATAATAGAAAAAAAATTAGAAATTTTATAAATAAAGAATCGAAAGTCCTGGATCTTTTTTGTAATGAGGGGGGATTTTCATTAAATGCAGCATTAATAACAGAATCAAAAATCACAGCAGTCGATACCTCAGAATATGCATTAAGTGTTGCTTTTAAAAATGCAAATTTGAATAATATCAACAATATCGATTTTGTTCAAAGTGATGTATTTGATTTTATTAAAGAAGCAAATGAAAATTCAGTAAAATATGATATAATAATCCTTGATCCACCATCTTTTACAAAATCAAAAAGAAGTATAAAAAATGCTTTAAAAGGTTATATAACACTTAATAGCAATTGCATGAGACTTTTAAGAAATGGTGGGATTTTATTTACATATACATGCTCTCATTATATATCTAAGGAATTATTTGAAGATGTTTTAGTCGAGTCTTCGTTAAAAGCAGGGAAAAAAACTCAGATTCTTGATTATTCAGAATGCTCAACCGATCATCCTATAACTCCTTTTATGCCTGAAACTAAATATATAAAAGGATTTATATTAAGAGTCTTTAATTTATAGTTTTAACTAAAAAATCTATTCTAACAATCATTTTATTTTAGTAAATTACGCTTAATTAAAAAAAACAAATGAATATAAGAATAATTTTTGTAGCAGCTTTAATCATGGCATCTATTTTAAGTTCCTGTAATAATGATAATACCTCAGGACCCTCAAGTAATGAAGTAAAGATCTTCAGAGCAAATTTAACTAACGATACTGCAAAAGTAGAATTTGAAGTGAGGAATACTACCACTTCGCAACCGCTAACTTATGAATTGTTTTTTTCAAGTACTTCGTTCAAAACAAGATTTAAACTGACCGAGTATACATCCGGATCTATGAATATTCAGGTATATCAGGATACTTTAAGAATTGTGAATAGTACATATAATACGGTTGTAGACACTACAATTAACTATTTCGGAAGGCCAACTAAGCTTATAATTACTCCTTCTAATTTTTCCGGAAAAGGAAATCTTGAAATAAATAAAAATTAAATAAAATTTTTTAATTAGTTTGGATATCAGATTTAAATACTTATTTATATTAGTATTTATAATTTTATTTTTTCTATTACCCGGAGTTTTATTCTTAGAGAATTCGATACGCATAATATATACTGATTCAAAATTTTTTGAATACACGATAAAAACAAGTTCATCTGAAAAATCAGGTGCGAATATTCTTTCAATAAGGGATCTAAGTAAAAAGATTAAAGATACGATTTATACAGATAAAGATTGCTGGTTGGAGTTAAGAATTGATCAACAATATCTATATCAGCATTGGAGAAACGGAATCGTAGAAAAATATCCCATTTCATCAGGGAATAAATATTTAACAAGAAGTATTGAATCAAGACCAGGATTGTTTGCTATATTTCACAAGACCGAACATCATGAATCGTCTCAATATAATAATGCTGATATGTATTACTTTATGCCTTTTAATATGGGTATTGGTTTTCACTCTTTAAACGGAACGAGTTATTATGGTACTCTTGGCGTAAGACCATCTTCACACGGCTGTATTAGGATGAGGCACAATGATGTACGAAAACTTTTTAAAGAATGTCCGAAGGGGACTTTAGTACTTGCTCATAACGGTAATACTTGCAGAGTTGTTTCATTTGCTCCAGCCGATTACAAGAATGATAAAGAATATACTCCGGAAGAATACAAAATAATGGTTGCCGAAAATCTACAGAATATACTTGAGGGAAATTACTATATTAAAGATAGAAAATATTTTGTTATAGATCCAAAAATCATTCCCGTATCGGGAATATATATCGGATATGACAGACAAATTCCGGAAAAACAAAAATATTACAAAATTCTATTTACAATGAATCAAGTTAGGGACAAAATGGCTAACAGATTTTCTCACTTTCCTGTTATCAATGAAGATTTAAATAGCGACGATTCTTCTAACGTTACTTTTACCGAAAATCAGAAAATTGATGAAAAAGGAGCAAATTCTTTATTAATTAAGAAATATTTTCACAATCCAATCGGAATTCTGCCTTACTTTCCTCCCGATAAGAATTAGAACATTGAAATTAATTATAATTTGTTGTTTAAATTACTATATTTAATAAATAGGGAACATAATATAAAACTAAAAAGTAAAAATTATTAACAAATAAATATACCGGAGGTTAAAATGACAACCGAAAATTCAGATCTTAAAAATTATGTGGAACCCATTGAAACAAGAATGAAATATGGGGCTCCGGAATTGAAAAGAATTTATAAAAAGTACGCTTCAAGAGGATTAATATTAGCGGTTGTGATTCACGTTTTTCTGATTTCATCTTATGTTTTCTCATTATATCTGGAAAAGCTGCAAGCAGAAAAACAATTACAAATTAAAAGGGATATAGAGCTTAAAGATATACAAACCAATGAAACCGAAACCCAAGAAGAAAGTACACCTCCTCCTCCCGATATACAAGTGCAACAACCTGAAGCTTTAAAAGATTTAGCAGCACTTACACCGGAACCTGTTGCAAAAGAAAAAGCAGATATCGAGACAATTAAAAAAGTAGAAGAGACTGAAAAGATTAAAGCTTTTGTCTCATCCGAGGGAAGTGAAAATGTAGACCCAAACAAAGAGACAGGAAAAATTCAGGTAGATGTAAAAAAGACTGAAGAAAAGCAAGAAAAAGAAGAAAAGAAAGAAAAGACAGAAAAGAAAACATATCAACAATTCGAAGTTGACAAACCTCCGGTCGCAGTGAATCTTGCTCAGGTTCAGGGCTCTATGAGATATCCTGAAATTGCAAAATCGTCAGGTATAGAAGGCAAAGTGACGGTTAAGGTACTTGTCGGTCCCGATGGTTCGGTTGTACAAGTTGGGGGTTTCAGCGGACCTGATGTTTTCAGAGATGAGGTTTCTTCCAAGGTGATGAATTTACAGTTCACTCCAGCACTTCAACAGGGACAACCTGTAAGATGTTGGGTAAGTGTTCCTTTTAATTTTAAATTAACGGGAAAGTTCAAGAAAGAGGGAGACGACGAATCAAAGAAGGAAGAAAAGAAAGAAGAGAAGAAGGAAGAAAAGAAAGAAGAGAAAAAAGAAAATCCTAACTAATATTTAACATCCTAAAATGAATACTGTTATAATTATTAATTTTTTTACTTCTCTGATAGTATTCATTGTAGGGATTGTTTTTCTGACCGGTATGTTCTTACCGAATCTTGAAACTGATAAAAGACTTATATTCGGGATAATATTTGTTTCTTATTCAATATATAGATTTATCAATGCATTTTCAAAATTAAAACTTTACAAGCAGGAAAAGAAACATAAAGACATTAAAGAAGCACAGGAAAAGTTAATAAAAAATCAAAAGATCAAAATTTAATTTTTCATTATGAATCATTTTCTGAGAATACTTGCAGTTAATTTTGTTATATCTTTGAGTTTCTTTTTAGCATCTTGTGATTTCGGCGAGATAAAATCTAAAGCTACAATAGGAGAAATCTCAATAGAAGTTGATGAATCTATTTCTCCATTAATACCTTATTTGATAAACGAATTTCAGCGACTGAATCCTGAATCTAAAATAAATTATTCTTCGAAGCCAGCGAGAAATGTAATAACTGATTTTTTAAATAAAGATTCGAGGACTATTATATCCGCTGCA
>FVAA010319068.1_pt1 | contig 10148 bp, 9 predicted proteins | sample 1504571 | NCBI WGS metagenome assembly FVAA01 (sample SAMEA4475357, study PRJEB15587) | soil metagenome | biome: Soil; feature: Field | place: India | collected 2015-03-11 | depth 0 m
TTTTTTTTAATAAACATATTTCCCGATTCCGAATCACCCGTGTCCCTTTTAGGGATGTGACGAGGAAAATGACGGAAATAGAAGATAAACAAAAGCCCAGATTAACAGACCTAAACGGCTATTTCTTTAGCCGCCTGAAATGTCTCCCGGCTTTTGTAATAAAAACAAAGGAGCAAAATAAATGAGTAAAGTCCAAATCGAAGATTTACTTCTTGCAGGATCACATTTCGGACACCTGACAAGAAGATGGAATCCCAAAATGCGAAAATATATTTTTATGGAACGCAACGGGATTCATATCATTGACCTCAAAAAAACATTAAACCTTCTTGAAGAAGCGTGCAACTCTGCTTCAAAACTTGCGGCAAGCGGTAAGAAAATACTTTTTGTCGGTACAAAAAAGCAAGCTAAGGCAATCGTGAAGGAACAGGCGGAAAAATGTGATTCTTTCTATGTATCCGAAAGATGGCTCGGAGGAATGCTTACAAATTTTAATACCGTCCGTAAAAGTATAAAGAAACTTACAAACCTTCAGAAGATGGAAACCGACGGCTCGCTTGAAAAATTTGTTAAGAAAGAACGTCTTATTCTTATGCGTGAAAAGGAAAAACTTGAAAAAGTTCTTACCGGTATTGCGGGAATGACAAAACTTCCGGGAGCACTTTTTATAGTTGATATTAAAAAAGAGCATATCGCAATTGACGAAGCAAAGAAACTAAATATTCCTATCTATGCAATCGTCGATACAAACTGCGATCCCGAATTAATAGATTATCCGATTCCCGCAAATGATGATGCGGTTAAATCAATTGATATTATTACAACCGCCTTTGCCGATGCTGTTCTTGACGGAACTCAGCTTGCGAAAATCAAAAAGGAAGACGAATCGGAGGAAATGAAAGAAAAACTGGAACTGAATAATAATAATTAAAATAAATTTTATAATGGAAGTAACTTTAGAATTAATAAAACAATTAAGGGAAAAAACGGGTGCCGGTATGGCAGACTGTAAAAAAGCACTTATGGAGTCCGGTGCCGATATTCAAAAAGCAATTGAATATCTTAGGAAAAAAGGTGCTGCAATGGCGCAGAAAAGGGCTGACAAGATTGCGAAAGAGGGAGCGGTTAAATCTGCTATTAGTGCGGATAAAAAGACAGGAGTAATTATAGAAGTTAACTGTGAAACGGATTTTGTGGCAAAGGGTGATACCTTCCAGAATTTTGCACAGTCTCTTGCCGATATTTGTCTCGAGAATAATATCAGCGATGTTAACTCAGCATTGAGCGCAAAAGGTAAAGACGGACTTACCGTGCAGGAAATGATTGATTCGCTTATGTCGAGCGTAGGAGAAAAAGTTGAATTTAAAAGAGTTAAAATGATTAATGTTCCCGACGGATTCGTGGCGACTTATATTCATTTCGGCAGTAAAGTCGGAGCAATTGTAGGAATGAAAGGTAAATATAATGAAGAAACCGCTTCACTAGGTAATAAATTATCGATGCAGGTTGTAGCAATGAATCCTGTTTCGGTAAAAAGGGATGAAGTACCTGCAGAATTAATTGAAACCGAAAAAGAAATTTATACCGTTCAGGCAAGAAACGAAAATAAACCTGAGAATATTATTGACAGAATTATTAAAAATAAGATTGAAAAATATTATCAGGAAAATTGCCTTGTTGAACAGGAATTTATTCAGGAACCTAATAAGTCTATCGGAGATCTCTTAAAAGATTATTCAAAGAAAACCGGAGAAGAACTTGATGTTGTCTCCATGGCGCGTTTTCAACTGGGTTAATAACTAAAACCTATTATATTATGCCCTTAAAATATAAAAGAATTCTGCTTAAACTGAGCGGAGAATCGTTGATGGGTAATAAAAATTACGGTATAGATTCCGATGTTCTGGAACATCTTGCTTCGGAAATAGAAACCGTAAAGAAACTCGGTGCTGAAATAGGCATTGTTATCGGCGGAGGAAATATATACAGAGGTCTTGCCGCATCACAGCAGGGAGTCGAGAGAAATACGGGAGATATGATGGGTATGCTTGCAACTGTTATAAATTCTCTTGCACTCCAGAATTCGCTTGAAAAGAGAGGAATCTATACAAGAGTCCAGTCAGCAATTAAAATGGATGAAATTGCCGAACCCCTTATTATCCGAAGGGCAGTCAGACATCTTGAAAAAAGACGTATTGTAATCTTTGCTGCAGGGACGGGCGAACCGTATTTTACTACGGATACAGCTGCATCACTGAGAGCGGTTGAAATAAAAGCCGATGTTATATTAAAAGGAACCCGTGTTGACGGTGTCTATGATTCTGATCCAGAAAAAAATCCCAAAGCAAAATTCTTCTCGAACCTGAAATATGACGACGCAATAAAATTAAATCTGAAAGTAATGGATCTTACTTCGATAACTCTATGCAGGGAAAATCATCTTCCTATAATTGTCTTTAATATGAATAAAAAAGGCAACTTAAAGAAAGTTGTTACCGGCTCTAAAGTCGGAACTGTAATTTCATAAATTAATCTATTTTATCTATGGTAAAAGATATCTTAAAGATTACAAAAGAGAGAATGATAAAAGCCGTTGAACATCTAACGGCAGAATTGGTAAAGGTTCGTACGGGCAAAGCTTCGGTAGGACTTCTTGAACATATTAAAATTGATTATTACGGAACCCCGACTCCTTTAAACCAAGTCGGAAATTTAAGTACTCCCGATTTTCATACTATTACTATTCAACCCTGGGATAAATCTGTTATCCAGGCGATTGAAAAAGCAATTCAGAATTCCAATCTCGGTTTGAATCCCGTTAATGACGGCACTATTATCAGAATTCCCATTCCTCCTTTGAATGAGGAAAGAAGAAAAGAACTTGTAAAACTTGTAAAAAAATATGCGGAGGATGCTCGAGTTTCTGTTAGAAATATCAGGAGGGACGAAATTGATAAACTCAAAAAAACCGAAAAAGAAGAACATATATCGGAAGATGACCGTAAACACGGAGAAGCCGAAATACAGAAATTAACGGATTATTACATTAAAGAAATTGATGCTGTTCTTCAGAAGAAAGAAAAAGAGATAATGGAAGTCTGACATCTTTCATTTTTCGGCGATGCTTAAATTCTGGTTTATAATTTATAATGCCCTGCTGCTGCCTATTTTCTGGGTAGCATTCATGGCATTATCGTTATTTAATCCTAAAATTAGAGAAGGTTTTTCTGAAAGAAAAAAAATCTTCGGTATAATAAAAACATGGGAATATAATTTTCCGTTCTATCCCAGAGTCCTTATTCATTCGTCTTCGCTCGGAGAATACCAGCAGTCCGTTCCCCTCATAGAAGAACTGCACGGTAGAAAGATTAATGTTATTTCAAGTTTTTTTTCTCCGTCGGGTTATAGAAATTCAAAACTTCCTTTTTCGGATGTGAAAAAAACGTATCTGCCTTTCGATACTTTAAAAAATGTATGCAGGTTTCTCGATATTCTAAACCCGAGCCTTATTATACTTATAAGATATGACCTTTGGTTTAATCTTTTGTATCAGGCAAAAAAAAGAAAAATACCTGTTATAATTGCAAATGCAAGATATGACGAAAATGATTTTTGGTGGAAAATTCCTTTCGTAAGGTCGTTTAAAAAAACTATGTACGGAATGATCGGAAGAATGTTTGCTATTGACGAATCCGATAGGAAAAATTATTCGGAATTGATGAAAGGCACCGATACGGAAGTAGTAAAAGCGGGCGATTCTAAATTTGAAAGGGTTTTTGAAGCATCAAAAAACGCAAAACCTGATGAACTTCCCGGCTATAAACTGTTTAAAAATAAAAAAGTATTTGTTATCGGAAGTTCATGGAAAGAAGACGAAGCAATAATTCTTCCTGTTGTTAATAAAATTGTTAAGTACGAAAAAGATTTACTCACGGTTCTTGTTCCTCATGAACCAAAACTCACTAAAATTAAGGCTATTGAAAAAAATATTATAACGGAATATTCTAATCTTAAAACGATAAGATATTCATGCATCGATGATTATAATAATGAAAATTTAATTATAGTCGATTCTATCGGAAAACTTATGAATCTTTATTCTGTCGCTTATGTAAGTTATGTCGGAGGAGGTATGCATTCGGGATTGCATAATGTCCTTGAGCCTGCTATCTTCAATATGCCCGTATTTTTTTCAAACAAGGTTAAGAATTCTGATGAAGACGAGATTTTGCTTGCAAAAGAATGCGGAATACTTGTTAACGATAAATATAAATTCTATAGGGATTTGCGAAAGATTCTCTCTGATGTTAATTATAGAAGTAAGTTTGCGAAAAACTGCAGACTTGTTTTTGATGAGCAACTCGGAACAACAAAAAAAATTATTCAATATATTTTAAAGGATATAGAATGTTCGACAGAAAAAAATTTATAAACGAATCTCTTAAAGAAAGTTCGGAAATAAAAATTAAAGTGCTTGAAAGCTGTTTTGAAGATATAAACGCTTCGGCTGACGCAATTATTCGAGCAATCAGAAATGGCGGTAAAATTATGCTTTGCGGAAACGGCGGAAGTGCTGCAGATTCTCAGCATATCGCGACGGAATTTATGATTAGACTTTCTCACGATTTAAAAAGACCACCCGTATCCGCTATTGCCTTGAGCACCGATTCTTCTATGCTTACAGCGGGAGGAAACGATATAGGTTTTGAAAATATTTTTTCGAGAACTGTCGAAGGAATAGGCAGGGAAGGAGATGTTCTTATAGGCATTTCTACAAGCGGTAATTCTCCGAATGTCATTAATGCTCTTAAAAAAGCACGGGAAAATAAAATTATTACTATCGGTTTTCTCGGAGCAACGGGAGGAAAAATGAAAGACTTATGCGATTTTTCAATCTGTATTCCTTCCGAAAATGTTCAGCGTATTCAGGAATCGCATATAACTGTTGGACACATATTGTGTGAAATAACAGAACGGGAAATTTATTCCTGAAATTTCTATTCCTGAATAAAAAACCTATTCTGAAAGTTTTCTGAATTCTTCTCCTTTGATAATTGCGCTGAAATAATAATCTTTATTATCTTCTAAAGGAACAACAGTTTCATATACTCCGGAAAAATCGTTGTTCACTGTATTTATAAGTTTCATCTGAACTTTTTTATATTCTCCGCCGGATTTATAATTAAAATGAACAGAATTTTCGTTTTCAAGATCATTTGAAGCAAAACCTATTCTTACTTTAACGTTATTTCCTGTATCCTCAAAAGAAGGTACTCCCCAGACTGCTCCGTAATATAAAAGTGCTTTATATGCGTTTATCAGCCCCCATCCGTATATGTTGTTTGGATTATCAAAATTATTTGCCGTTCCTCGCAGTGCGTTTCTTACCTGCATAGGTGTCAGCTGAGGATGTGCCGATAGTATAAGAGCGCATACTCCCGCTGTTATAGGAGTGGAAAAAGAAGTTCCGTTGCCGAATTCAAATTTGTCTTCGGTTCCCATTACTGCTAAATAGCATGAAACTCCCTGTGCTACAAAATCGGGTTTGATTCTGCCGTCGCTTGTAGGTCCGTTTGAACTGAACCTTGCAATTGTTCCGTCGTTATTTGCTGCTCCTACGGAAAAAACAGAATCTCCGTCTGCAGCAGAGCCGAGTGTCGGAGGAGATAACTGTCCGTAATTTCCCATTGCATTTAGAACTATTACCCCCAGATAAGTCGCCCTGTCGCCCGCAATTGTCGTTATTGCTGTATTTCCGTCAAAATCTTCATAAGAATAAGAGTTTTCCGTATAAGGTTTATCAAAACCTTTATAAATAAGAGAACTCGTGATAATATCGGCTCCCAGTGATTCTGCCCATTCGGCTGCTTCTAACCAGAAATCCTCTTCCATCGGTGTTTCGGATGAAACATACTCTGTTTTAGCAAGGAGTATTTCGGAATCAAATGCAGGTGATACTTGCTGCCCTTCGTAAAATCCCGCAACAAGCGACAATGTTGCTGTCCCGTGACCGCCTTGAGTCGAAGCATCTGCGTATTTTTGGTTTGCTTCCGGTGAGGTAATAAAATCTTTATTTATAAAATCATATTCTGCCAATACATTTAATCTGTTTAGGGCTTTATGTTGCCTCCACCCGAATCCGTCATCAAAACTTGCTATTAATACTCCTTTGCCCGTTATTCCCAGATTATGAATTTTCGGAACATCAATTTGAGCCATTTGTTTGTATGATTTTCCGTAATTATAAACATTATTTGAATCTTGTCTTATGAATAACTTCGAATCGTAAAAGTTTCCTGTTTCATACGGGGTTAATTCGGGAATATCTTGTTTATACAGTTTTTTAACCACAAATGCATAACTGACAAAATCTAATTTAAGAATTTTCCGAAGTTGATTTTTCGACATGTAAGCGCTGACACCGTTAAACCATTTTGATTTTGCAATTATATTCAATCCCTCTTTTTCGATTTTTCTTACGTAATCTTCGTTAATGGGAAGGTCTTCAAAACTTATTAGTTTTTCTTCGGGAAGAACCTTCATTCTTCTGATAACAGCTCTTTCTGTGAGCAAACTTAAACCGAGATTATACGCTTCCGAATTAATCTTAATCTGTTCGGAAGGTTTAAATTTTCCTTTGTCTTTAAAAATTATCCAGTATTTTACGTTTGCACTGTCCTGTGCATAAACGGAAATTGTTATAAGGAATAAAATTATCCCCGTAAGTGCTAATTTGATTTTCTGCATAAATAGATAATAATTTCGGAAAATTTTACTTTCGGGATTTTTCTGCTTTATTTACCGTAATTTTCAAGATAATGAACTACTCTCATTATAAATTTCCCTCCCAAAGCCCCGTCAATTAATCTATGGTCAAATGAGAGAGTAAGATATACCATCGGTTTTATTGCAATGAAATCTCCTTGTTCCGTTTCCAGAACGGCAGGTCTTTTCTTTACGGCACCGACGCCGAGTATAGCTACCTGTGGCTGATTAATTATCATCGTTCCTATTATGTTGCCGAAAACTCCGTAATTGGATATTGTAAACGTTCCTCCCTGAATTTCGTCGAGAGATAATTTTTTTACTCTTGCTCGTTTAGCAAGATCGTTAATATCTCTTGCAAGTCCTGTCAGATTCTTGCCGTCTGCATTTTTTATAACAGGAACTATCAGTCCGCCGTTATCCATTGCAACAGCCATTCCGAGATTGATTTTGCTTCTTGTAATTGCTTTAAAGGGGACAGAAGAATCATCTATTATTGAGTTAAGCAACGGAAAATCTTTGATGGCTTTAATAACTGCCTCCGCAATAAAAGGCATATAAGTAAGTTTGAAACCTTCTTTTTGTTCGAATTCTTCTCCTGCTTTCTTTCTTGCTTCGTCAACAGCCGATAAATCGCATTCGGCTATTGCGTTAACGTGAGGGGATACTCCGACAGAGACTACCATATGCTCTGCCATTTTCTGTCTTATGTTGTCAAATTCAAGAACGGATAGACCGTCTTCATCGTAATTTATTTCGGGTTTAGGATGAACCTGCTTCGTACTTTCGGCGGGGTTTTGAATAACAGCCTGTGGTTGAGCAATCGATTTTGTTGCTTCTTTTGCCGGAGGTTCTTTTGTCTTGGGTGTTGAAGTTCTTGTTTTTATGTATTCAAGTATATCTTTCTTCGTAACCCTGTTATTTAATCCCGTGCCCTTAATTCCGGCAAGTTCCGACATCGAAATTCCTTCCTGCTTTGCGATGTTTAAAACTAACGGTGAATAAAAACTTCCGCCTTCTGTTTCTTCGACAGGTACGGTTTTATGCTCTGCGGCATAACTTATTTCTTCTTTTGGAGATTCTGCTTTCTGCGGTTCTTTCTTTATTGTTTCTTCCTTTGGCTGAGTCTGCTGAGGAGATACGGAAGCATTTGCATCGGTTTCCATCCTTGCGAGAACTTTCCCGACTTCAACCGTATCATTTTCTTTATATAATAATTCAACAAGCACTCCTGATTCGGGTGAAGGTACTTCAGTATCAACTTTATCGGTAGAAATCTCGAGAATAGGCTCGTCACGTTCAACTTTATCTCCTGCTTTTTTGAGCCATTTTAATATTGTGCCTTCCATTATGGATTCGCCCATTTTCGGCATTATGATATCAATAAGCATAAATATACTCCTATAGATTTTTTGGGATTAAAAATATTGATTTAACTTACATAATATAAACCAATAATAAACATTAAAAATTCAATAATTTATTAGTCTATATCAAATAGTGAACTTATAGATTCGTTAAGGTTTGTTCTGATAATCGCTTCCGCAAATAATGACGCCGAAGATTTAATTTCAATCTTGTCAATTCTTTTTTCAATCGGAACATTGACCGAGTTTGATACCAATAGTTTCTCAATCGGTGCTTCGGATATTCTCGTAATGGCTTCTCCCGAAAGTATCGGATGAGTGCATGCACCGTAAATCTTTTGAGCCCCTTTGGCTTTCAAAGCATAAATTGCATTGCAGAAAGTTCCTGCCGTATCAATCATATCATCTATAATGAGAACGTTCTTTCCGTTTACTTCACCGATTATGTTCATTACTTCCGCTTCGTTCTGTTTAGGTCTTCTTTTATCTATCACGACAAGTTCGGCATTAAGTCTTTTTGCATAAGCCCTTGCCATTTTAATTCCTCCGACATCGGGTGATGCGACGGCAAGATTCTCAAGATTCATTTCCTGCAAATGTTTTAGTAAGACGGCAGAGCCGTATAAGTGATCAACGGGTATATCAAAAAACCCCTGAATTTGTGAAGCGTGTAAATCCATTGTTATTACTCTGTCCGCACCGGCACGTTCGAGTAGATTTGCCATTAACCTTGCGGTTATTGATACTCTCGGTTGGTCTTTTCTATCCTGCCTTGCATATCCGAAGTAGGGTATTACCGCATTTACCCTGCTTGCCGAAGACCTTTTTGCTGCATCAAGCATTATAAGGAGTTCCATAAAATTTTCTGCCGGAGGATTTGTGGACTGAATTATAAAAACGTCTCTTCCTCTTATATTCTCATTATATTTTACCCATATCTCACGGTCCGAAAACTGCATTCTTTCTTTTTTCCCGAGTTCCACTCCGAGTACTTTTGCAATTTCTTTACCCAGATATTCCGAATTACTGGCGGCAAATATTTTTAGATTTGGCATAATTAGGATGTATTCTTGTACACTAAGATAAAAATTATATCAAATATAATATATTCAATTTCTATCTGAAACTGAAATAATTTTTAATTACATCGCATACTTCCTTAATCTGCGCTTCTTTCAATCCGGGCCATGAAGGAAGATTCATTCCTCTTATTGCAATATCTTCTGCAGTTTTAAATTTATGATATTTATAAGTAAACATCGGCATTGTATGCACCGGAAAAAAGGTCGGCCTTGTTTCGATTCCGTTGTCTTTTAAATACTCTCTCAATGAATCTCTTGTTTTGACGTTTTCGGTCAGTATTGAATACATCCAGTATGAATGCCTTGTCCCTTCCTGCTCTCTGTGAGGAATTATCGGCAAATCTTTTAGAAGTGAATTATATGTTTCGGCGATTGTTCGTTTTTTTTCAAGAATTTCTTCTGCTCTTTCGATTTGTGCTAATCCGATTGCTGCGCAGATATTTGTCATACGATAATTATATCCTATTACGTCATGCCAGTATTCACGCACACTTGAAACTCCGTGCATTTTCAGGTGATATGCTTTATCATATAGATAATAATCATTAGTTACAAGCATCCCTCCCTCTCCCGTTGTTATAGTTTTATTACCGTAAAAGCTGAATGTTGCTATGTCGCCGAAACTTCCCGCATGTTTGTTTTTATATAGTGTCCCGAAAGCTTCGGCGCAGTCTTCTATAAGAAATAAATCGTTTTCGTCGGCAATTCTGACAAGTTCGTCCATCTCGCAGGAATGGCCGTAAAGATGAACCGCCATTATTGCTTTTGTCTTAGGAGTAATTTTTTTTCTTACGTCTTCCGGGTCAATCTGCCATGTAGAATCAATAGAATCCGCAAAAACGGGTGTTGCACCCGTGTAAATAATTGAACTTACCGATGCTATATAAGTGAAAGTCGGAACAATTACTTCGTCTCCGTCTGTAATTCCGAGTGT
>FVAA010068508.1_pt1 | contig 9840 bp, 7 predicted proteins | sample 1504571 | NCBI WGS metagenome assembly FVAA01 (sample SAMEA4475357, study PRJEB15587) | soil metagenome | biome: Soil; feature: Field | place: India | collected 2015-03-11 | depth 0 m
AATTATCAAATAAAAATATCTTTTCATAATTAAATTTATTTTATATTAGAACAATATTAATGTCTATATTAATTCCTGTTTTTCCCGTGTTTTTGAAAAATTTTGTCTGTGTCAGAGACACTTTGGTGCAATTTAATTGCACTTGTATAAATTACTTACGGTATTTAGGTTTTATTAAATTCAATTGCTTTTAAAAATTTAATGCAATTAATTATGAAAAAAGCAATTTTTATTATTACTGTATTATCAGTAATATTTTGCTGCGGAGAAATTCTTCCGCAAAATTATTACAAATTTATTTCTGTTTCTTCACCGACAACCGCAACACTCAATAGTATTTATAGGAACAATGTTATAGCGGGTGAAAACGGAACGGTTTATTACTCCTCAAATTCAGGTGCCAACTGGACATTACTTTCGGGAATCCCTGTAAAAAATTATATTTCAATAAACGGTTCATTCCCCGATAATGCAACGCGAATTACCATAGTAGGAAGTGGCGGAACAATAATCGCTACCGAAAATTCTTTTCAGACCTGGAATCTGCAGGCATCAGGAACGACTGCTGATTTGTACTCCGTTGCCTCTTCTTTGATTTCCTCACCGTTAACAATAAAGAGGTTTGCAGTAGGCTCAGGCGGTATTATAATTTCTTCGACTTATCAGAGCGGGACAAACTGGTCTGCATGGTCACAGGTTCAGTCTGGAGTTGTCGTTAATTTGCGATCAGTATTTTTTCTTGGTTCTGCGGGCTGGATATGCGGAGACGGAGGAATTATACTGAAAACAACTGACCAGGGTGCAACTTGGTCACCGAAAACTTCGGGTACATCACAGCGGTTAAATAAAATATATTTTGTAGATGCTCTGACAGGATTTGCTGTAGGAAATAACGGGGTGATAATCAGGTCGACCGACGGCGGAAATTCCTGGGCTGGAGTTGCTTCAAATACAAACGTCAATCTTTATTCAATTTTTCCGTATTTTGCTGTAGGTAGCGGAGGTAAATGTCTTTTCAGCAGTGATAACGGCTTGACCTGGGACTCAATAAGAGTTACGCCTCCGTCTTTCGGGGATTTTTATTCGGTTGATATTGGTGCAACTGCAGTAGGAAAAGACGGAATCATTTATAAGACAGTAACTGACAGCAGTTATAAATGCATATACATACAGCCGAATAATATACGTGCATTTTTTACAGGTACGGGTATATTCAATCAGAATATATTAAATACAAATTTCGGAGGATTTATCTGGCCTTCAAGCACTAATAATACAGCCGTCTTTACTACAGGTCTTACGATTGCGGCAATGGTAAATGATTCACTCCGGTTTATGTCCTGTGATTACAGAGGCGAAGGGAAACCGGGATTTATAAGCAGTTTTATTCCGCAGACAAATCTGAAATTTTATATGTATAAAGTGAGCAGGGGAGACAGTTATCTGACTAATTATGACTGGCTTTATTGGGGCAATATGGTTCCGTTCGGAGCACCGTTTGTAGATGTCAATAATAACGGAACTTACGAATATCAGATAGATACTCCCGGTGTCAAAGGTGCAAGTTCAACATTATTTGTATGCTATACTGACGGATTTCCCGAAACTCACAACGGCGGAAGCGGAATGGGCGGAGGAACTGCACCGCTTGGTGCCGAAATACATTTAACTGCCTGGGGTTATTCCCAGCCTTCATATTCGGATATGCAGTTTCTAAAATTCGAGGTGATTAATAAATCAAATCAACCGTGGACAAAAACATATTTCGGATTTTTCTGCGATCCGGATGTGGGTAATTCTATGACGGATTATATCGGATGCGATACCGTAAGAAAACTTGGTTATGCATATAAAGGCGTTGCGACGGATCCTGTCTACGGTTCGGCTCCGCCTGCTTACGGAATAAGACTGCTTAAAACACCCTATAGAAAATATGTATCTCCGTACGGATACCTGCCTGTAACAGCATTTACTAATATTTACGGAGGGGGATACGCAGATCCTCTTTGTGAGGAGCTGCATAACGGATCAGTCGGAGGTTATTTGAGACTTAAAGGATATAAAAGTGATTCTACATGCTGGCTCGATCCTACTTATAATCCTCCTAAAAAAACGAGAATTATTTATCCTGGAGATCCCGAAACCAATACGGGATGGACCGAATATCAGGGCAGAATAAAAAACTGCAATCTTGATTCAACAGGCGAACTGCAGGTTCCTTCTCAGCCGTTTGATATGAGATTCTTGCTCAGTTCGGGAGCGGATAATCTTACTGTTGCTCCGGGAGATACGCAGACGATTATTATATCACAATTGATAGCACAGGGATTAAATAATAAAAATTCAGTTACTAAATTAAAAAACCTTTCCGACATAGCAGCACAGTTTTATGAAAGCGGATTCGTTATCGGTGTCAGGACAGGAGAAAGCGAAATCCCTGCTGAGTATAATCTTTTCCAGAACTATCCTAATCCTTTTAATCCCGTAACGAATATTATGTTCACTCTGCCGCAGGACAATTTTGTGGAAATTAAAATATTCGATATTCTCGGAAGGGAAATAAAAACTCTTATTAATTCTTTTATGAAAAGAGGAAATTATAAAACAGAGTTTGATGCTTCGGATTTCTCATCCGGGATATATTTCTGCAGTATGAAGTCGGGAAAATTTGTTTCTGTTAAAAAAATGATTCTTATCAGATAAATCAGTTATCATATAAGAACAAAAAACTCTTTCCTTGTTAAATAGGAAAGAGTTTTTTTGTATAAAAACATATTCAGTTTATTTGTTTAAAAAAGTTTTTATATTTTAAAAACAAAGATTATGAGAAAAGTTATTCTGCCGTTAATAGTTTTTCCGATAATACTGTTTTCTTTTTCATGCTCGGGAAAGAAATCAGTTAATATAATGGATACAAAACCGGTTTCTGTCAGGACTTTTGATACTCCTCCGGGAGCAGATCCGTCGGTCCCTGCCGAACTCGGTGGAAAAGGATTCTCGGGAGAAGGATGGAAAACAAATTCAGATTACAATTTTATCGGTAGTAAAGATGCGGTTAAGGGCGGAAGGTTTATTATTAGTATGAATGATTATCCTACAACGTTAAGACTCATAGGTAAAGAATCAAATACGGAATATTTTGTATTTGTTACTGATTTATTATGTGAAACTCTTTTAAACCTTGACCCCGTAACAGCAGATTATATCCCTCGTCTTGCAACTCATTGGTATATTTCTCCCGATAATATGACTTTTAAGTTCAGAATAAATCCCGATGCACGTTGGGCTGACGGTAAACCCGTAATTTCGGATGATGTTGTTGCTTCATGGAACCTAATTGTTGATCCCGGTATTCTGGCTCCTTATGATAATGAATTATTCGGAACTTTCGAGAAACCTGTTGCCGAAAGCAAATATATTGTTTCCGTAAAATCTAAAAAATTAAACTGGAGGCAATTTCTCTATTTTTCTTCGGAACTGAAAATCTTTCCTTCTCATATAATCGGAAATTTAACAGGCAGAGAATTTCTTGATAAATATCAATTTTCTTCGGCTCCTGCAAGCGGTCCTTATATCCTGCTTGATAATGACATCAAGAAAGGGCAGGAAGTAACTTTAAGAAGAAGAAATGATTATTGGGCAGAAAATGAACGCTTCTCAATAGGGAAAAATAATTTTGATGAAATAAAAATTGTATTCGTCAGAGATGAATCCCTCGAATTTGAAAAATTTAAGAAAGGTGAGATTGATTTCATAGGTGTTAATAAGGCGCAATGGTGGGAGGAAAAATATAATTTTGATGAAGTAAAAAGAGGTCTGATAAGAAAACTGAAAATATATAATCAAAGCCCTAAGGCAATTTCGGGTATAGTTCTTAATATGAGAAAACCTCCGTTTGACGATATAAATATCCGAAAGGCATTTTCTTATTTGTATGACAGAAAGAAATTTAACGAGAAGTTATTTTATTCTTCTTATTTTCCCGTAACTTCTTTTTTTCAGGGATTAGAATTTGCAAATCCTGATAATCCCGTAACGGGCTTTAATATTGATTCTGCCGTTGCACTTCTCGCTAAATCAGGTTGGTGTGAAAAGAATAGTGAAGGGTATCTTGTTAAAAACGGAAAAGTATTTGAAGTCAATTTGCCTTTTCAAAAACCTGCCGACAGATACTTCACCGTTTATCAGGAAGATCTTAAAAAAGCAGGCATTAAATTGAATCTTAAAGAAACAGATAATGCCGCAATTTTTAAACTCGGAAACGAAAGAAACTTTGAAATGCTGCCTATAACCTGGTCTGGGATTGAAATTCCTAATCCCGAAAGTATGCTTACTTCTTCGACGGCTGATTCTTTGAATACTATAAACTTTGCAGGTTTGAAAGACCCGAGAATTGACGAACTTTGTGCAAGATATAATAATAGCTTTGATTTAAACGAGAGAAAAATGTTATTAAGAGAAATTGATAAAATTGCCGTATCTTATTATAGTTATGTTTTCGGTTGGTATGCTCCGATGCTTCGAATCGCTTTTCATAATAAATTCGGGTTTCCTGAATGTGTTATAACAAGAACAGGAAGAACAAGCGGTGTCCTGTCTTTATGGTATATCGATCCAGTAAAATATTCTGAATATATAAATGCCGTTAATGATGCGTCTAAAACATTAAAAACAGGAGAAACTGAAAGCCGTTACTGGCTTGAATACAAAAATAAATAGAGCGATTTTTTGACAGTGTATAATTACTTCATTATTCAGAATAATTGAACCAATATGCTTATTTCATAAAGCGTTTGTTGTTGATTATTCCCTCCCTGCTGGGAATCTCATTCATATCTTTTTTAATCCTGCAATTTGTTCCTGGAGGTCCGCTTGAGATTGAATTAATGAAAATGAGGGGAAGTTCATTCGGAACTTCATCCGAAACTTTTTCGGGAACATCAACTATGAATAATATTCCCGAATCTGCTCTGAAAGAACTCAAGGAATATTATGGCTTTGATAAACCTGTAATACTGAGATATTTTATATGGCTTAAAGGAATGTTCAGCGGAGATTTCGGTAAATCAACCTATTATTCGGAACCCGTCATTAAAGTTATTCTTGAACGGGTGCCTGTTTCGGTGTATTTCGGGCTTACGGGATTTATCTTGATTTATGCTGTCTGTGTTCCGCTTGGTGTTCTTAAAGCAGTAAAACACGGAAGTAAATTTGATTTAATAACATCAATCATGGTATTTATCGGTTATTCACTCCCCGGCTGGGCTTTCGGTTCGCTGCTTCTTGTACTTTTCGGAGGAGGAAGTTTTTTAGGAATTTTCCCTCTCGGAGGTTTTACGTCCGCAAATTTTAGCGAATTGAATTTTATCGAAAAGGTTATTGATGTAATTCACCATACAATTCTACCTGTTATTTCATATTTGATATCGGGGTTCGCCGCCCTTACTGTTCTTACGAAAAATTCCGTAATGGAAAATATCGAAAATGATTATGTTAAATTCGCCCGCTCAAAAGGAATAGGGAGTAAAAGAGTTCTATTTAAACACGTTCTCGGAAATTCAATGATACCTATTACTACGGGACTCGGGCATTTTCTTAGTATAATTGTAACCGGAAGTATTTTAATAGAAAAAGTTTTTAATATTAACGGAATGGGATTGCTCGCGTTTAACTCTGTTCTGAACAGAGATTATCCCGTAACAATGGGAATACTTGTCATATCAAGTTTTCTTATGATACTGGGTAATGTAATATCAGATTTAATTTATGTTTTTGTTGATCCGAGGATACGATTCAAGTGATATGAATACTGTAAGACTCAGATGGCAAAAATTTAAAAAGATAAAAAGAGGATATATATCGTTTTATATTATCATCGGACTTTATGCGCTTTCTTTTTTTAATTTTCTATTTATAAATAATAAAGCTCTTCTCGTTAAGTATAACTGTGATTTTTATTTTCCGCTTCTGAATTATTATCCCGCATCTTTTTTCGGTCAGAATTTACACGGCGAAACAAATTATCGTATGCTGAAAAAGCAATTTGAAAACACAGATAATTTTGTAATCCTGCCTTTGTATCCTTACAATCCCAACGAAAATCTTCTTGAAGAACTCAGCGGAGTTCCGCCTTTACCGCCTGATAAAATTCATTGGATGGGGACTGATGACAGGGGCAGAGATGTCTTCGCTCGAATCGCCTACGGTTTTAATATCTCGTTTTCTTTTTCTCTTATTGTAACGGCAATATCTTTTCTAATAGGAATTTTACTCGGAGCAATTTCTGGATACTACGGCAGGACCCTTGATATTACACTACAGAGAGCAGTCGAAATATGGTCTTCTTTGCCGTTTCTTTACATTGTAATTATTATTAGTTCAATATTGAAAGCAAGTTTTTTATCTCTGGTAATTATTATGACAGTCTTTCATTGGACGGGTATTACTCTATATGTTAGAGGTGAGGTTTTAAGAGAAAAAAATAAAAACTATGTTCTGCTTGCTAAATCGTCCGGTATGTCGGGAATGAAAATTATTTTTTCTCATATATTGCCGAATTCATTAGCCCCCGTAATTACTTTTGTACCTTTTGCGGTGGTCGGAAATACTCTTGTACTTGTATCGCTTGATTTTCTTGGTTTCGGACTTCCTCCTCCGACTCCGAGTTGGGGGCAGTTGATTCAACAGGGAGTTTTTGCATCTATGGTAGATAAATGGTGGCTTGTTGTTTTTCCGCTTGCCGCACAGTTTATAACTCTGCTTCTTGTAGTATTCATTGGGGAATCTGTGAGGGGAACTTTTGATACAAAGTATTATATCAAAGAATGAACAAAAACGATATAATATTATCAGTTAAAAACCTGACGGTATCATTCCCGCTACCTGTCTATACGGCAGGCAGGGGGAAAACTGCCGAAAAAGGTCTTGCGGTAGATGATGTTTCTTTTAATATTTATAATAATGAAATATTAGGTATTGCCGGAGAATCAGGTTCGGGTAAATCTGTTATTGCTTATTCTATTATGCGGTTACTGTCAATTCCTCCTGCAAGAATCGAAAAAGGAGAAATTATTTTTGCGGGTAAAAATATTCTGCAAATGCCCGAATCCGAATTCGATAAACTGAGAAATAAAGAAATATCTATGATTTTTCAGGAACCGTCTTCTTCGTTGAATCCGGTTATGAATATCGGCGAGCAAATTTCGGAAACAATAACTGCACATTCCAATCTGAAAGGAAAAGAAATTTCCGATCTTATAGTTAATCTCCTGAAAAAAACCGGTATTTCCGATCCCGAATACAGAATAAAGCAATATCCGCATCAATTAAGCGGGGGAATGCTTCAAAGAATCGTAATAGCAATTGCCGTTGCAAATAATCCTACTTTACTTATTGCCGACGAACCTACAACATCACTCGATGTTACCACTCAATCGCAGATAATTGACATTTTGAAAGATATAAAAAAAAGTAATATCAATTCTTCGATACTGTTCATTTCTCATAATCTCGGACTAATTTCTTCTTTCTGCACAAAAGTTATAATTCTTTACGGGGGAAAAATTCAGGAATCGGGAAATGTAAAAGATGTTTTTACAAAAAGTTTTCATCCTTATACAAAAGGGTTGATTGAATCTCTTCCGTTGGCTGAAAATGAAGGGAAAAAATTTAAAGTTATCAAAGGTAATGTCCCTGATATTTATAATTTGCCTTCGGGATGCAAATTTTCTGATAGATGTCCTTTTGCATTTCAAAAGTGCTTTGAGTCAGAACCAAATTTAATAAAGGTTGCCGATAATCATTATTCGAGATGTTTTTTAAATGAATAAAATTAACGAAAACATATCGGCAGTAAGCATATTAAATGTTAAAAATCTGAATATAGATTATCTTATTCCTGATAGAATATTCGGCAAGAAAATAGTTAAAGCAGTTGAGAATGTTTCGTTAGATTTATATGCAGGGGAAATTTACGGAATTGCGGGAGAATCTGGTTGCGGAAAAACTACATTGGTAAAAGCGATCATGAGACTTTTGGATTCATCTAACACTCGTATATCAGGAATTATTAACATAAACTTCCAAGAAATTTCGGCAAATTTACTAAGGATTCCTGATAATAAATTACTCGCTATAAGGAAATTAATTCAACCCGTTTTTCAGGATCCCTCGTCTTCCTTAAATCAAAGACATAGTGTTTATAGAATTCTTGAAGAGCCTCTTAAATATCTTACGGATTTTAATAAAAACGACAGAAAAGAAATTATATCCGAAATTATAGAAAAAGTAGGTTTGGGAATTAATTCATTATCGAAATTTCCTAATGAGTTTTCCACAGGTCAAAGACAAAGAATTGCAATTGCACGTGCATTAATCATAAAACCGAAAATATTAATTGCAGATGAGCCGGTTTCTTCTCTGGATATTTCAGTTCAATCCCAGATTCTTAATCTCCTTCTCGATTTAAAAGAAGAATATAATCTTTCGATAATTTTTATATCGCACGATTTATCGGTTTTAAGGAAAATATGTAACCGAATATCAATTATGTATCTTGGTGAAATTGTCGAGTCGGGAAAATCAGATTTAATCTTTAGCAAACCATCGCATCCTTATTCGATAGCGTTGATATCTTCAATTCCCAAGATAGATTTTACTTCATCGGAGTATCGATCAATGATTTTAGGGGATGTTTCATCAGCAATAAATAAGCCTGCCGGCTGCTATTTCCATCCCCGCTGTCCTATAAAGGCTACAATTTGTATTGAAAAAAAACCGATATTAGAGGAAAAATCAAATGAAAGGTTTTCTGCTTGTCATAAAATTGTAAAATAACAACTTTTTATATAATTGGTGTAATTTAAAGCATTATGTCTTTTCATTATCTTAATTAAAAATAAAGAGGTTATTTTAAAATAAACTTTTACCATTGATTTTTTGTTTAAATATTATGAAATTTTACTATAAATTAAATTAAACCAAAAAGGAGAAAAAATGAAAAAATTTGTAGTTTTATTGTTAATGTTATTTTTGGTTGCAGGAATCTCGTCTGCTCAAAATAAAAGTTATTCAATGAAGAATGTCTGGGAATTTAAAGGTTCGATAGGATTTTCTTCAGTTTCACCCGTTACAAACGGAAATACCGGTGATGCAAATACAGAAATTAACTTAGGATTGAGAGCAGGGTATTTTGTAATCAATGGTTTATCCATCGGTGTAGAACCTAATATGACCTATTCCAAACCGTCTGCAGGACCTGCCTATACGGATTACACCTTATATTTTGCTCCTGCATATACTTTTTATCAGGTTGATCCCAAGAAAAAAATGTTATATCCCTATATTATGGGATTAGTAGGATATAGCGTAGGAAATTACAACGGAAATGTTAACAAAGGATTAGCAATCGGCGGTGAAGCAGGTTTAGACGTAATCCCGTGGGGTAACGGACTGATTAATATTTTCTTAAGATACGAAAATATCACTCGCAATCCCGATCCGAATCCGACTGGTAATAGATACGGATGGAATTCGCTTTCCGCAGGTGTCGGTTTAGGTATATTTTTATAATTCAAAAAAGGTTTATAAATAAAAACAAAGAGGCTTTTTGAAAAAAAAGCCTCTTTTTATTTTAAAAACAAAAATAAAAGGAGCAAAAATGAGAAAAGCACTTACCATTGTTTTATTAGTCCTGCTTATTGCCGGTGTCTCGGAAGCCCAGAATAAGTTTAAGTTTAATGTTATTGGCGGATATTCTCTTCCTCTTCCGGATTTAAAGGGGACTTATCCGACAGATTCTAATTCGTATTTTATGAGCAGCGGTTTTAATGTCGGAGGCGT
>FVAA010522951.1_pt1 | contig 9786 bp, 9 predicted proteins | sample 1504571 | NCBI WGS metagenome assembly FVAA01 (sample SAMEA4475357, study PRJEB15587) | soil metagenome | biome: Soil; feature: Field | place: India | collected 2015-03-11 | depth 0 m
TAAGAGTCAGCTGCTCTACCAACTGAGCTACGAGTGCGGATAAAATTACCTTAATTATTATTCAGTTTCAATTCAGATTTAATGAAACTTCATAACTCAGATTAGACTTCAAGCATTTCCCTTGTTATATTATATTGCAAAAATCGGGAAAATCCGTTATTTTATTTATACGGAGTCGTAGTTCAGTTTGGTTAGAACGCCTGACTGTCACTCAGGAGGTCGCGAGTTCGAGTCTCGTCGATTCCGCAAATGCCGATTCATAATCGGCATTTTACATTTATGCCTTAATACGTACATTCTTCAAAGCGATAAAGACAAGAGTTTCTATATTGGTTCGACATCAAATCTTGAAAAACGGCTTAATGAACATAACTTAGGGCATAGTCAATACACATCAAAGAAAGGACCTTGGAAATTAGTATACTTTGAAGAATTTAAATCAAAAGAAGAAGCAATCAATAGAGAAAAATTCTTAAAGAAACAACGAAATAAGAAATTTTATAAAAGTTTGATAAAACAAAAAACTTAAATCTGAATTCTCAGAATATATCTCAAGTTCGAAGTCTCAGCCTGCCCCGAAACCTCGGGGTCGATTCCGCAAAGAGGCTGTCTCAAAAAGTCAGCCTCTTTTTCATTTATTACATATTATACTCATATCCCATAAAGTAAAATAAAAGACAAAATTTAGTGGTTGCTCATCTATCCCTTACATCTAAAAATACAATCATTGAATTATCAGTAAAATATAATCCAATATATTACAAGAAAAGGAACTGAGATTAGTATTTCTTTGTAAGCTTATTTAAACTTAATCTGACATTTTCCAGATATATTTCTTTTGCTTCGGTACTCAGAAATGAATTCCGGGTGAGTGCTTCTAATGCGTCATATCTCGATACAATTTCCGATAAGAATTTTTCAACTCTTGGTTTTTTAATTCCGATTTTTATTCCGAATTCAAAAAAGTCTTCATATAAATAATGTGCATTTATTTTATAACTTTCTGTCATAAAATTATCTTTGAATAAGTTTAATGCTAATTCTGCATCTTTGGGATAATGCAATCGGGTATTAAGTAGATCATAAAACGGAGTAAAAATGTAATCGTTAAAATATGGAATTTTTATAAGCGAAAAGTTCTTAATATGAGCATCTCCGTTATTAATAAGGTAATTAAATATAATTACTTTAAAAAATTTCTCTACTTCAACGGGAAAAGCATTACAAACAGTTTTTAATAAATCGGAAATCTCTTCGTAACTCAAATTATATTTATATTCTATCCCATCTTTTTCTTCTGTTTTTCCTGCAATTTGTGCAAAATCCTCTACTTGATATTTCATTCCATCCGTATTCATGTCGAATCTTTTTGTTAAATAAGACGGCTCATTTGTTTCTTTAAAAAAAACTAAAGCATTATTTGCAACATTAATCCTGAATATCTGAGACGCTATTTGCATCGTAAGATGTTCGTTTGCCGGAACCTGATCTACGAAATTCATCATTGAAGTCGGTTGCGGTTTAATAATATACTCTCCCCCTTTATATGTTAACTCAAAGTTTCCGTCTTTTAATTTAAGCGAGTGCTTTGGCTGGACACCGGAAATTGAAATCCTGCCACTCTGTTCTATAATAATTTGTTTGTATTCGGGCTTTGAAAAGGGTAAAACGTGGCTTACCTTTTTTCCGTTAAAAAGTTTTTTTCTGCAACCTCTGCAGAAAGTATCAAAACCGGGTTTCAGACAAGACGGACAGTTATTTATTATCATTTTATTTCTTCTAAAGTTATAGCACCGATAGTATCATTACCTGCTGTTCTAATTAATCTTGTAAAATAATCTTTTTCATCTATTTTAAGGTTTCTGCACTGCATCTCTTTATTTACACCTTCAGAAAGTAACCCAAAAAAAAATGGAAATAAAAATTCTGAACTAAATTGTTTTTTGTTTTTTGGAAAAGAAATAGCTATTGCAGGTTTACTATTATCAACAAAATATTCATCATCATAAGTAAAAGTATAACCATATTTCCCTTTAATTAATTTTCCTGCTAAAACAGAGTTATAAAAAACCATTGCTTTTTGCTCATTCGTTTCCATTCTTTGCAATAATATTTAATTTTAGTCCAAGTGAATTTAATATTTTTAATATTTGCAATATCGTAGGATTACCCTTTCCTGTCTCGATATCTTTTAAACTTCTTACAGATATACCCGATATCTCCGATAGATCGTTTTGAGTTATTTTAAGAATTTTTCTTCTTTTTCTAATTGTATTTCCTAGTTTTGCTATTTCTTCCATACATAATTATATCGTTTATAGTGCATAATAATACACTATTTCTATAATAGTAAGAAAAGTGTTTCTTAAAATCAAGTTAATGTGTATTATAATGCACTATTAATCTAGGGTTAAATTTATTTTCATCTTACAGTCAAATTTAATATTTCGTTGATTTTTCTTTAAATATCTTTTTGTACTTAATATGGATTAATTTTCCTTAAAGTATTTAATAATTTTTGCAGCTTTTCCTCATCTAAAATTTTTAATTCAACTAATCATTAAAAAGGTGCTATCGGGGACCTATTTGCTGCTTATTAAATAACTTTACTGATGGGGAAAAAATTAATAGATATCGTTTGGGTGTATGTTATATTTCTCAGCAAGGCTTCTGATTGACACCTGATTCTCAAGTAATTCTCTGAGAATCAAAGTCTTTTGTTGCAGGATAAACATTTTTTGTTAGACATTTGATGTTCTCCTTTTGAAAATCTAAGAATTTCCCGTGTCCATTTCCACTTGATGCATTACATTATATTATATTTTCAAATTATTAATTATCAATTAAAAAATACAATTCTCAATAACTCATTTCATCTAATTTCACTTTTCCCTTATATACTTTATATATAATTGTTGTATATGCAATTACGAAGGGCATACCTATTACAGCCACAATAAGCATTATCTCTAATGTCTTCTGCGATGAAGCAGAATTATATATATTTAAACTATTTTCGATCGCGGGATTAGATAAAACTATATTAGGGAAAATACCAATAGCAAATAAAACCAATAGCAATGCTATGCTCGCCGATGAAGAAAGAAATGCCCGGAACTCTCTTCCTTTGTGAATTTCCCTTGGAATATTTGCAATTGCAAGCATATTTAAAATTGCAATTAAAAATAATACGGGATATTCTTTGAAATGGTTTATCATATTCGGATAATAAATCAAAGTCGCCATTGTTGCTGTGACAAAACAAATCACAAAAAAGATAATAGCATTATTTACCCATGATTTTATCTTCATTTGTAAATTACCTTCAGTCTTCATAGTAAGATAAATAGAACCATGCATTATAAATAGTGCTAATGTTGTTAATCCAACAAGTAATGTATATGGTTTTAACAAGCCCAAAAATGTTCCTGTGAATTCTTTATCACTGCCAAGAGGAATTCCTGTAATTATATTTCCGAGTGCAACTCCCATAAGTAAAGCAATAATTATACTCGATATGCTGAATGCAATATCCCACGAAGCTCTCCAGCGTAAACTTTTCTGCTTACTCCGGAACTCAATAGAAACAGCTCTGAATATCAAAACAAAAAGTAGTAGCATAAAGGCAGTGTAAAATCCCGAAAACACAGTTGCGTATACTTCAGGAAAAGCAGCAAATAGAGCACCACCGGCAGTTACAAGCCAAACTTCGTTGCCGTCCCAGACCGGTCCTATTGAATTTAAAACCGTTCTTCTATCTTCATCACTTTTTGTAAGCAAGTGCAAAGCACCGACACCTAAATCGAATCCGTCAAGTATAGCATACCCCGTTAGTAGAACACCTACTAATATAAACCAGATTACATTTAAATCTATCATAATAAAAAATATTTATTGTTTCTTAAAAATTACCTTTTGCTCTGAATAAACTCCGTCTTTATAATTGTCTACATCTTGAGGTCCCTGCTTAATTTTCCTGTCAAGCAAAAATAAAAACAAAATAAATAGTATTGTATATATCAAAAAAAACAAAATTAGAGAAAATATTATATCTCCTGAACCGACGGATTTAGACAATGCATCTTTTGTTTTTAAAAGATTGTATACAATCCACGGCTGTCTTCCTACTTCCGCCGAAATCCACCCGAGTTGATTCGCAAAATGAGGTAACAATACGGATGCAACAAGAATCTTCAAAATTAGCTTGTTCTTAAAAAGTATATCTTTTCTCAACAATATTGACGATAAAATACTTAACCCTATTAGCGTAAATCCTATTGCCACCATTAAATGATAGCTCTGAAATACAATATTCACGGGCGGTCTATCTTCCGGCTTGAATTCATTTAATCCTGTAATAGGTTTTTGAGAATCTCCGTATACCAAATAACTTAATAATCCGGGAATAGAAATTCCTATATTTACTCCCTCTTTCTGCTCATTCACCCATCCAAATAGATAAAGTGGTGCAGAACCGGTTTCGAAATGCCCTTCAAATGCTGCCAGCTTTGCAGGCTGTGTTTTACTCACACCTATAGCACTATCGTGTCCTGTATATAACTGGAACAAAGATGCAAAAAGTGCAAGCACTAATGCTATCTTCATAGATTTTTTTGCAAAGTCAATATGCCTGTTTTTTAAAATATAATATGCTGATACGCTTAATACAAAAAAAGCACCTGTTGACCATGCTCCGGATAATGAATGCAATAATCTATCCATTGAAGATGGATTAAAAACCATAGCCCAAAAATCTGTAATCTCAGCACGAAATATCCCAGCATTATTTACAAGATGATAACCTGCAGGTGTCTGCTGCCAGGAGTTTGCTATTATTATCCATACTGCGCTCAGCATTGAACCGAATGATACCATAATAGTGGAAAAGAAATGCATTTTTGGAGAGACTTTTTTCCATCCAAAAACAAGTATTGCTAAAAACCCCGATTCAAGAAAAAAAGCAAATACACCTTCCGCCGCAAGTGCACTACCGAAAACATCTCCGACAAATCTTGAATAGGTTGCCCAGTTAGTACCGAATTCAAACTCCATAACAATCCCTGTCGCAACACCCATAGCAAAGACCAGCGCAAATATCTTAATCCAAAACCTGGTTATATTTTCATAAATTTTATTTTTGGTTTTTAGATACATCCCTTCCATTATAACCAGTAATACACCAAGACCTATGCTTATCGGAGGATATATATAATGAAATCCTACCGTAAAGGCAAATTGTAATCGTGCTAATAGTTCAGTATCCATTTATAATCTATTTAAAATTTTTTAATTTTTAACTTTGCTAAACATTGTAATGTGAGAGGTTTTTGGTCTGTTTTTAATTTCTTCGATTATTTGCAATCCCGTAACCTGTGATAGACCGTATAAGCCATTTTTTTTCAAATATGATTTAAAATTTCTGTTATGATTCTTTCCGGCAAGAAATTCAACTACTCTGTTTATCAAACCGACAAAATTTTTTGGATGCGGTGTAAGATAATCTATAATAATTATTTTATCAGCGTATAAAGAAAGCAAATTTAAAATATTTTCCCTTTTGTTCACATTTATTTCATGAATTACATATGACAATATTGCAAAATCATATTTATTATTATTATGCTCTATAAATGATTCAATATCGCTATGATAAAAATTTATTTTACCATTTATTCTTTTGTTATAGTTTTTCTTAGCGATTATAATGTTTTTCTCTGAAGCATCAACACCATCAATTTTTCTGCATATATCAGCTAACTGAAAGCATAATCTTCCCGTACCGCAACCTGCGTCGAGAACAGAAGAATCTGCCGGAATAAATTTTTTTATTTCCTCGAATGCTTTATCCTGATTAGGGGCTATAAAAAAATCATAAAACCAACCGTCATACCAATGATTTAAATGCTCTTTCATAAAATATTAAGTTATTCTTTAAATGTTCAAATATTCTGTTTGTTTACTGAAGAGAAAAAAATAATTTTAAAAATAACCGTAACTTATTAATATAAATTAATGATTATGTCCATACGATAAAGCAAACATAAGGAAAAAACCTATTGCAAAAAACAGGAAATGAAATATATTATTTTTAAGGGTGACTTGTTTATTCACTTCAGGTATCAAATCTGTAGCACCTATATATAAAAAATTTCCTGCTGCAAATGGGATTAAAAAACTGATATCAATTTTACACGAGGCAAAATATGTTATAAGTCCGCCTATTAAAAAAGTCGATTGTTGCTCAAAATTTGTTACTTAGAATTGCATTTTGGTTGATATTACTAAAAAATATATTATGTTAATTAGAAGTTGAACTTCTATTTAACATAATATGCTGAATCGTATAATTTCTGAAAGACTTTTAAAATTATCAAAGAAATTTCCGATTATTTCTATTATGGGTCCGAGACAGTCCGGAAAAACTACGCTTACTAAAATGGCTTTCCAAAATTATCGGTATATTTCACTTGAAAATCCAGATAATCTCGATTTTGCCCTTTCTGACCCAAAAGGATTTCTTAATACATACGGACAGAAAATTATTATTGATGAAGCACAATAAGCTCCAAAACTTTTTTCATACATTCAGACAATTGTAGATGAGGCAAACGAAAATGGTTTGTATATTCTTACCGGATCGCAGAATTTTTTACTGAACGCTAAGATTTCACAGAGTCTGGCAGGTAAAGTTATTATTTTAAACTTATTACCCTTTAGTTATGACGAACTTAAAAATTCAAAATATAATATTGACAAATTGTCCGAATTAATTGTAAAAGGATTTTATCCGAGAATATATAATTCAGATTTAAATCCTATAGAATGGTATCAATCCTACATTCAAACATATTTAGAAAGGGATGTCAGGCAAATTTTAAATGTAGGCAATATCCATATTTTCAGAAATTTTCTACGTGTTTGTGCGGGAAGATGCGGGCAGGTTTTGAATTTAAGTAGCATCGGCAATGATTTAGGAATATCATATCAAACTGTTAAAAAATGGTTAAGCGTATTAGAGCAGAGTTACATTATTTATCTGCTTCAGCCTTATTACGAAAATTTTAATAAGAGGATTTTAAACTCTCCGAAATTATATTTTTACGATACAGGAATTGTATGCTCATTACTCGGTATAAATTCCCAAGAATCTTATAATTTACATTATTTAAAGGGAAATATATTTGAATCTTATGTGATTTCCGAATTATTGAAATATAAATTCAATGCCGGAATTCCCAATGATTTTTATTATTGGAAAGATTTGAACGGAAATGAAATTGACTGTATTATATCTAATAGTAATAAATTAATAGCAGTAGAGATTAAAGCTGCAGAAACTATGAAATCAGAATTCTTTAAGACCTTATATCTTTGGAATAAACTTGATTATAAAAAAAATAATAACCTGAATTTAGTTTATGGCGGAAATGAAATTCTGGAAAGAGATTCAATAAAAATCTATAGTTGGAATAACTGTTCAAAAATAATTTAACTAAAAAAGAGGCTGGCTCATAAGCCCTGCTTTTTCATTTATATTGTTTCTTAAAAAAACTTAAAAGTCAATAAGCAATTTTTTTAGCATTGATTTAAGAAAGGTTTATCAGAATTTTATATCATTATTATATAAGTTCTTTGAGTATATGATAATGTTGTCATTATTGTTCTGATTATTCCTAATTAAAATATTAAAATTATGAGAAGACTTATTCTTTTTGCAATTTTTCTGACTCTTCTGCAAATTCACTTATCTGTTCAAAACGTAATATGCCAATGGATTCCTACAGCAAGTATTGACGGTCGTTTCGTTCAATGTTTTGTTCAAAAAGGCACGGCTATATTTGCGGGAACAGGTACACTCCCGACTCCGGTTACCGTTTTATTTAAAACAACTAATAACGGAACAAACTGGACTTCCGTGAGTGCCGGACTTCCGGTTTCGGAAGTTACCTGCCTGACTGTTTCGGGTGCAAATATTTTCGCCGGCACATACGGGGGTGGTATTTATATCTCATCGAATGACGGTGTAAACTGGACACCTGCAAATAACGGTTTATCAGATCTGAATCTGTATTCATTAGGAACTTACGGATTAAATGTTTACGCAGGGACTATGACCGGAGGAGTTTTTATATCAAGCAATAACGGCTTAAGCTGGATGCCTTCAAATAACGGACTGACAAACTTATGGGTCATGGATTTTGCATTTAGCGGATCAAACATTTTTGCTGCAACTTGGGGAGGAGGAATCTTCCTTTCAGTCAATGGAGGGAACAGCTGGACTCCTGTAAACAACGGTTTACCGTCAGTATTGTTCATCAGAAAACTTCAGGTATCAGATACTAAAATAATCGCAGCCACATCATACGGTGTTTACATTACAACTAATTACGGTAATAATTGGAATTCAGCAGGTTTACCCCAAAGCGATATTTTGTCTCTTGCGGTATCGGGTACGGATATTTTTGCAGGAACTTCATATGAAGGCATATTTTTCACTAACAATTACGGCACAACTTGGATTAGCAAAAATCAGGGTTTTCCGCAGCCTCCTGGAGTTTACACAATGATAATAGCAAATAATTACATTTTCTCGAGTTATTATTATTCGGGTAATTCGGGTCCCATTTACAGACGGCTATACTCTGAAATTATCGGTATTAACAGCAACACTGCTGAATTACCGGAAGCATTTTCTCTGGAACAGAATTATCCGAATCCATTTAACCCGACAACAACTATTATGTATAAGATACCAAAGACTTGTCTTGTAAGAATTGTTGTCTTTGATGCGCTTGGAAGAGAAGTAGAAACACTTGTAAATGAGAATCAATATGCAGGAGTACATGAAGTGACATTTAACGCTTCCCGATATTCCAGCGGTATATATTTTTATAAGTTAACAGCAGATAATTTCAGTGACACTAAAAAGATGTCAGTAATTAAATGATAAAAGAAACAGGCTGTCTTTTGGACAGCCTGTTTTATTATAATTTAGCCGTTAAGCACTTAAATAATCATCTCAAATCAAATCTGTCAAGATTCATTACCTTATTCCATGCCCTTACGAAGTCTTTTACGAATTTTTCTTTTGCATCAAAACTTCCGTAAACTTCGGAAATCGCCCTTAATTCGGAATTCGAACCGAAAATTAAATCCGCTCTTGTTGCAGTCCATTTGACTTTTCCTGTTTTACGGTCGTATCCTTCGAACATTTCCTTATCTTCGTCAACTGCCTTCCATTCTGTATTTATATCAAGCAGATTAACAAAGAAATCGTTTGTAAGTTTCTCGGGAGTATCGGTGAAAACACCGTGCTTTGATTTATCATAATTTGTATTTAATACTCTCATACCTCCGATAAGAACCGTCATTTCGGGTGCCGTAAGATTCAGTAACTGGGCTTTATCTACAAGCAGTTCTTCCGTTCTTACAGAAAATTTTGTTTTAAGGTAATTTCTGAATCCGTCTGCAACAGGTTCAAGAACTTTGAATGATTCTACATCTGTCTGTTCTTGAGAGGCATCAGTCCTGCCGGGCGTAAAAGGAACTTTGATTTCAATACCGCCGTCTTTCGCTGCTTTCTCAATTCCTGCACATCCTGAAAGCACTATCAGATCTGCAAGCGAGACTTTTTTACCTTTCGATGCGGATTTATTAAATTCTGCCTGAATTCCTTCCAGAGTTTTCAGCACTTTTGCAAGTTGAGGAGGATTATTTACCGCCCAGTCTTTCTGAGGTGCAAGTCTGATTCTTGCTCCGTTAGCACCCCCTCTTTTGTCCGAACCT
>FVAA010377551.1_pt1 | contig 9666 bp, 9 predicted proteins | sample 1504571 | NCBI WGS metagenome assembly FVAA01 (sample SAMEA4475357, study PRJEB15587) | soil metagenome | biome: Soil; feature: Field | place: India | collected 2015-03-11 | depth 0 m
GCAGGATTTATTTATAATCCGCAGAAAATCAACCCCGCTTATCCCCCTATGCCTAATCAGGGACTTAAACAGAAAGAAGCGGAAGCCGTCGCAAAATACTTGTTGGATAAGGTCGGGGCTAAATAATTATTCTAATTTTTATTAAGTATTTTTTCTGCAATAGTATCGCCTATCGAGAAACATGATGTCGCTGCCGGTGAAGGTGCGTTGCAAACATGAAGCACTCTCTCATTTCCGACAAAAAGAAAATCATCAATAAGTTTTCCGTCTTTCCCGCATGCCTGTGCTCTTATTCCGGCACCCCCTTCTTCAAGATCTGATTTTTCTATTAAAGGAGTAAGATTTTGTAATGCTTTAGTAAATGCTGTCTTTGAAAATGACCGATAGAATTCCGCCAAACCTGTTTTCCAGTATTTTCTCATTATGCCCGTAAATCCTTTCCAGAATATTGAATCAATTGTATCTTTAAAATCAATATCAAACTTTCCGTAACCTTCTCTTTTGAAGGAAAATACCGCATTTGGACCCGCTTCGATTTCGCCGCTGATTTTTCTTGTATAGTGAACTCCTAAAAACGGAAACCTCGGGTCCGGGACGGGATAAATAAGATTTTTTACTATATAAGATTTAGACTTTTTAATTTTATAGTATTCTCCCCTAAAAGGAATAATTCTTATATCGAGATTTTTATTATTGAGACCCGCAACCCTGTCTGACTGAAGACCGCAGCAGGTTATCAGACGCTCTGATAAATAACTTTCTCTGTTTGTTACCGAATGAACTCCGTTACGGTCTTCTGAAATTTTAATGAGTTCTTCTTCGAATTTGAATTCAACATTTTTATTTTTAAGCAACATTTCGATTTTTTCGGATACTTCTTTAAAGTCTATTATTCCTGTTTGCGGGACATAAATCCCCCCAATACCTCTCGCATAAGGTTCATATTCATTTAATTCATTTTCATTTAATTTTTTAAGTCCTATCAAACCGTTTTCTATGCCTCTTTCGTATAAAGTTTCTAAAGACGGCATTTCGCTTTCTTTAACGGCAATAATAATTTTCCCGCATATCTCATATTTAACATTGTTTTGATTACAGAACTCAAGAAGCATTTTATAACCTCGGATGCAATTAATTGCTTTCAGACTCCCGGGTTTATAATAAATTCCGGAATGAATAACTCCGCTGTTATTTCCGGTTTGATGCTTTGATACGGCATCTTCTTTCTCGATTATGCAGATTTTTAGATTGGGATTTTTTTCTTTCAGTTTATAAGCGGTACTTAATCCCACAATACCCGCACCCGCGATTACAACATCAAATTTGATCATTTATTTTCTTTTACTACTATTGTTTTAGCAACAATATCACCTATTCTTTGCCTGTCTTTGTTAACGGCAATACTTATTAGCCCGACTATGTATAAAAAAGGTAGAAAATCAATTACCCTCATAATATTTCGGATTAAAACCTGATTCATTGTTGCTTTGTTTCCCGATATATCCGTAACTTTTAGATCGAGAATATATTTACCGGCTGTATATCCTGCTTTTCCTTCCATCAGCAAAAAGTAAGCGAGTATAATTCCGTAATAAAACATACTTGAGGGTTTTAAGAAGAATAATCCGCCAAAATCTCCGAATACGGCATCTATTTTGAAAAGAAATTTTACGGGAAAAAGGAAAAAACTTAATAACACTAAGTCGATTAGATGTGCAAGAATCCTTTGTGGCAGCGGTGCAGTGTTCATATATTGATTAAATTATTAGGATTTTAATATTTTGTTGAATAACCGATAAACGATTTTATTATTTACTTAATATAAAGTCGCTTATATTTATAAATAATTAAAGTAAAAAAATACGATGAAGCAATTACTTGCTTTTACTTTGTTTCTTTTATTATTTAGAGTTTCTTTTTCTCAGGTTCCCTTTAATACATCTCCGATCTGGGTATCTACTGCTGCAAGTTACTATTCAACCGGATGCGGTTGGGCAGATATTAACAAAGACGGCTGGCAGGATCTTGTAATATCAAACGGAAATGATATGTCCCGAAAAAATCTTGTTGTTTATCTTAATAATAACGGAACCTTACCCTTGACTCCGAGTTGGTCTTCGTCTGATATTGATTATCACGGGCATTTGAGTATTGGGGATGTTAATAAAGACGGGTATCCCGACGTAGCAGTATCTGTTTACATAGGTGCATCCGGCTTTAACTCTAAAGGAAGAGTGAAGTTATATATCAATAATAACGGGACACTTTCTTCTCTCCCTGTCTGGTATTCTGGCGATTCGCTTTATACTTTTAGCTGTGCCTTCGGAGATGCCGATAACGACGGGGATCTCGATCTCGCTGTTGCCGCAGGAGAGAGTTATAATAATATACCCGAATATCTGAGGATTTATTATAACAACGGAGGGACATTATCCTCATTCCCTCAATGGAAAAGTATTACAAAACTTTACGGAATGGACGTTGCTTGGAACGATTTCAACGGTGACGGACTTCTTGATCTTGTTTTTGCTTGTGAAATAGGACCCGCGCGTATGTTCCTGAACTATGGTGATTCAATCGGCACCTCTCCTTACTGGAGTTCGGGAGATGCGAGCATTTATTCAAATTCGTTATTTACAGGCGATGTTAATAATGACGGTAAACCCGACCTTGCGGTTGCGGATAATAATCAACTCGGAGGAACAGGGAAGTTTAAAATATATTTGAATACTGGAACAACACTCAACGCAATACCGTATTGGTCGTCAGCATTCTCGGGATACGGATCGGGAATTAACCTATGTGATATTGATAATGATAATGATCTTGATTTGATAACGGGCGGGTGGTGGAGACCGTGCTATATTTATTTGAATAATAACGGAAATTATAACATTAATCCTGATTGGACATCCTCTACAAGCAGCGTCGTTGAAGCGATAACTTTCACTGACTTTGATAAAGACGGGATTGACACATTGCACTTTTCGTTTACGGGAAACGGAATTAAAAAACTTTTTTTTCTGCCTAGAAAACCAGTGGAAAAGATTTTATTCATTAAAATCGGTTCGGATACTCTTTCCGTAAATCAGTATTGTTACGACCTTGAAAACGGTTGGATTGTTCTGTCGCAGGCACCGTTAATCGGGACGAATGTTCAGGTAAAATATATTTCCTCCAAAAAACCTGACTTTGCCGTGTCAAACTGGGATGTGGGAAATTATGTCTTTAAAAATAATCTTGTTGTAGGAATTGACAAAACCGAATTAGTAAATCTTAAAAATTTTGTTTTGTATCAGAATTTTCCGAATCCGTTTAATATGTTCACGAAAATAAATTATTCTCTGAATAAAGGCAATTTTGTACAAATAAAATTTTTTAATTCACTCGGACAAGAAATATCTGAACCGGTTAATGAGTATAAAGAATCAGGAAATTATTCCTATAGATTTGACGGCAACCATTTATCTACGGGCGCGTATTTTTATAGTATATCAGTGGGGGGTATTACAGAAACAAAGACAATGTTATTGTTAAAATAAAGATAGATGACCGAATTAAATCGGAATTTATTTTAATACTTCTAATGAATAAAAAGGAAAAGTATTCCGAGTAAAATCAATATTGCTCCCGTAATAGTTTTTTCATAATGCTCAAGAAAGTGGAGTTTCTTATTCAGCAGTTCAAGGCTTCTTCTTCCGAGCTCCACAACAATTGTCATTAAAAGAACGGTTATTATAAGATAAATTAGAGAAAGAGTAATAATGCCCGTCCATCCGTATTGTCCTGCCGTGAAATAATATGCCTCTATTTCAACACAGGGAGAGAAAAACATCATTGTTCCCAAAGCCGTTATAATCGCCGCTTTTGATTTTTTCGATGCCTGTTTTATTTCGTCAGGATTCACATGGCAGTGGGTGTGCTTTTTTGAAGTAAAGTTACGGATAATAAAAAACATTCCGAGTCCTATAAGAATTACCGGAGCATAAATGCTTTCAACGATTTCAATCGTATCGCCGAGTTTATAACCTATAAATCCTATGGCAATCCCTATAATTATTGTGCTTACTGTATGAAGAAAACCTGTTATAGCAGTAATCCATGCGGTTTCTGTTCTGCTCCAGTTTTCTGATTTACTGACCGCAGCAAGAGGGAACCAATGATTGGGAATCAAGGCATGTGTTATGCTTAGTAATATACTTCCTATTATTAGTGAAAACATTATTTAAAAGTATCTTCGTTTTTAATTATATTTACTGTTTTTATGTTTAATCTGAATTCGGAAATTTCTTCGTCTTCATTTAATACTTGAGCGGGAAGTCCTGATTTAACAAGATTAGAATAACTCATCGGTGACGGTCGATTTTCAAGGAGACTTTTCAACAGTTCTTCCGCTTCTGTTTTGTCTGTTACAATAGTCATATACATATTGTCGGTTTGCCAGTATTTCCTTATAGCTTTGTTCACGTCATCAACAGATAGTTTTTTAAGAAGTTCGTCAAGCTCTGCTATGTAGTCTTTTCTGCCGTAAAATTCTGAATCCATAAGATACCCCAGTCTGTTTGAAGGACTCTGAATATAAAGTTTGATATAACTAATTAAAAATTCCCTCGTTGCTTCAAAATCTTCCTTTGATATTCCTTCTTTTATAAGTTTATCTATTTCCCGAATAGCAAGACGAATTGCAAAATGAGCATGTCCTATTTTTATATCGGAGAGCTCTGGATACTGCTGTTTAAGTTGAGATGCTATTTGAACGGGTCTTATCCATATTGAGAAGTAATTTGATGACCTCGGGACTCCCGGAGGAGGCAGCATATTGGCTCCGCCGTTGTCATACCATTCAATATACGAATAATCCCCGTAATTCATAGAGCGTGTTGTCCTGATTTTATCGTAAAGAACACCGTAAGATTTTCTGTGTTCTCCGAGATATGAATTTGCAACCATTAGGGCTGCAAACTCATCATTTGCTCTTGTTAATTCCATAGGGAAACCGAAAAATATTGCCGAACCGAATGCATCTTTTGAAATTATTTCAACATTGATTCCTTTAGGGTTTGAAGGTATAATCTTTTCCGGTATAGAGGGCTCTGTATCGGGTAAAGAGCCCAGATCTTTTTTCAATCTCTCGAGAAAATCATCGGTATAATTTCCCGCAATACCGATTATAAGATTTTTTCTTGTAAAAAATTTTTTGTAATGTTCGGATACATCTTCAGGCGTTAATGACATAACGCTTTCGCTTTTTCCTTGAACCATGTGAGCGTAAGGTGTGTTTCTGAAAAGAAAACTTTCTAAAGCCATTTTGCTGTATTCTTCGTCTGAAGATGCTCTTATAACTTGATCAACATAAATCTGTTGATTAGATCTTAATCTTTCAAAATCTTCTTTTGAGAAAGCGGGATAAAGTATGAGACTTTTTATGATTTTATAAAACTCTTCCGCAAAATCTTTATGAACAGTAAATGTGAATATGGAAACCTCTTTATCAACATTAACTCGCATTTCTGCCGCCATAGGGTAGAGAAGTTTTCGTATCTGGTTATATGAAAAATCTTTAGAGCCTCCTCCCGTAATGAGACCGGCAGTAAGATACGTAAGTCCTTCTTTCCCTTTCGGATCCGAAACAGATCCGTTTCGGAACATAAGTTTTATTACAATCTTATCTGATTTTTTTAATTTTAATTCGATAGTTTTTATATCGGAATTAAACGATGCGGAAAATATGCTGTTTGTAATAGTAAATGAAAACAAAAAAATGATAATATATTTCATTATGTTGTGTATGCTTAATGTTTTTGTTATTTTACGGGGCACTCATCGTCACCCGATATAGTCCCGATCGTAAGCGCTTCTGGTATAAAATATTTCTTGGCAGTATTCATTAAATCAGAGTAAGTAATTTTATTAAACATTGAGTAATAATTATTGACAGATTCCGGATTTTCCAATACTGCGATATAATATGCGAGAAAACCCGCAATTGAGCCCGGAGTGTCAATTCCCATTGAAAACCCGTATTTTATATTTGATATTGCTTCCCTTAGAGAAGTTTCGTCAGCAGGATTATTTTTGATGTATTCCAATGTTTTCATTATCTCATCTTTAATATACTGCATATCGTTGCTGTTTCTGAGGGTTACCGATATCGTTATTAAATTTGGATCCCTGCTGAAAGGGGTATTAAAACTTATTCTTCTTACCTTGTTCTCGTCAATTAAAAGTTTTTTATATAAACTGGATATTTCGGAGAAATAAATATTTCCGATTAGATCAAGAGACGGAGAATCAACGCTGTTATCACTCATAGCAGGACCTTTGAAATTTAGTGACAGCACAGGCGGAACGCTTGAATTCTTTACATGAGTATATCTTGTACCTTTTTGTTCGGACTCCGAAGGAATATCGGATGTGAAACTGCCGCGTTTCCAATTCCCGAAATATTTCTCGGCAAGAAATTTCACTCTATCGGGAGTTATGTCCCCGACAACAAGTATTGTGCAATATTCCGGTCTGTAAAAACGGTCAAAAAATTTTAACGAATACGCAAATTGATTCGGCATATCGACTATATCCTTGAAGAACCCCATAGTTGTATGCTTGTATGTATGCTTGTCAAAAGCCGTATTTCTTATATTTTCGTATAATTGTGCATTCGGGCTTGAAATATTTTTTGTGTATTCACCTTTAACCGCTCCCGCTTCTGTTTTAAAATCATGTTCTGAATATTTGAGATTTTGAAATCTGTCCGATTCGATTTCAAACATTAGTTCAAGTTTTTCTGCGTTTCCCACCATATGGTAGACAGTCTGATCTATTGAAGTATAGGCATTTGCAGAAGCACCTATTGATTTTAATACCTTGTCATAATCTTCTTTTGAATATTTTTTGGTTCCGCGAAACATCATATGTTCAAAAAAATGAGCAAATCCTGTTACGCCTTCTTCAGTTTCATTTCTCGAACCTGCCCTGACAATTATATAGAATGCTGCAATCCCCGGACTATCGAAAGGAACGCTTACGACTTTTAGTCCGTTTGCCATTTCATAGCGGTATATGGGATAGGGAAGAATTTTGTCCGAGGAACCCTGCGGACTTGCAATAGCAGTAATAACAAAAAAAGCCAAAATCAAAAAAATTATTTTTGTCATATCATAGTTTATGATCAAAAATAACTAATATTAAGAAAACTTGAATGGAAAAAGGAATAAACTTAGAGGACAAAGTTTAATTACCCTTATTCAAGTCTTTTGTTAAAGCAACCCAGTTTTTAAACGAAACCATAAAATCTTTTAATGATTCTTTAGTCTTTTGATCCGTTAGTTCACCGTTCTTCCCGAATTTCGAGTCCGCTCCCGAAATTGTTATTGTCGGATAATTCATTACAAAGCAATTAAAAAGGTTTAATTGCTCTCTTAAAAACGTCTGCGCAAACAATGTTCCGCCGTTTCCCGGGGTTGCGCCTATTATTCCAGCAGGCTTACCGTTAAAGGGCTGATTAGGTCTCCTTGAAGCCCAGTCCAGAGCATTTTTCAAAACACCGGGTATTGAATGTCCGTATTCGGGAGTTGCAATCAAAACACCGTCGCTTTTTTCTATTGCAGCCCTGAAATTTTTAACAGCTTCGGGAAATCCTCTTGCTTCAACATCTCCGTTATATAAAGGTATATCAGAGATACTGTAGATATCTATCACCATACCTTCGGGAGCAAGTTTCTTTGCTTCATTAAGTAACAGAGTATTAAAAGAACCCTCTCTTAAACTACCTGATATTCCGATTATTTTCATTTTTTCTCTCCAAAAGTTATTTTTCAATTTAAAATTTTATTATCGAGTTATTTTCTGTTATTCTTTATTCCATTTTTTTAATTCGGAATTAAGTTCGGACATTATTTCATTGCCCTTATCATTGAAATACCACATTTGAATTAATTTTTTTAATTCATCTTTATTAAAATCCGGCATGCTTTTAAATTCAATAATCTCTTGTTTAAGTTTTTCGGGTCTTGGTCCCCATATTCCCTTTTCATTAAAATTCTCATCAAGACATATTAATATCGGAATAGACTTTGTTCCGTTAGTCAAATATTCATTCATTATATCATTGTTTTCATCTCGTAAGAATAGCCTCATTTCAATGTTATCACTGAATTCTGAAATTCTGTAAAACAACGGAACTATATTTGCCGCATCACCGCACCATGGCTCTGTTATAACAATCCAATATAATTTGTCGGTAATATTTTTCAGGGTGTTTTTTAATTCCTCTGTTATAACAGTTGTTTTCTCAATCCTTTTCATCCTTTGCAGGTTTAACTTTGTATATTCTACCATTTCATCGGATTGTTCAAAACCCGTAGTTCTTTTATTCCTCACGAGATCTTCAGTTAAAGCAATGTAATCTTCATACCTCAAAGAACGTTGGATTTGCTCTATTGTGAATTTAAAAGCCATGCCGGATAAATTAAATTTACTTTGCTATTAAGTTGAGTTTAATATTAAAATTATCGTTTATCATTTTATCGCCGAGATTATCAAAGAACTTACCCGAACCGTATCTGATATTAAATTCCGTTCTATCTATATCAAAATCTGCGCTTGCCGTTATAACACCGTTTTCAATTTTAACATTAGCGGGGAACGAAATACTCTTGGTAATGTCTTTTATGTTTAAATTACCGGTTATTGTATAATTCATTCCCGGTTTATTCGGATCGCTTAAGGGTTCTGCTTTTGTAATCTCAAATTTTGCGGTAGGGTATTTATCCGAACCGAAAAAATCATCTGATTTTAAATGCCCTGTAAGTTTTTTATTTTGTTCTTCGTCTTTTAAATCCTGAACAGTAATACTGTTCATATCAATTTCAAATTTTCCGCCCGTAATTTTACCGTTATCATGTTTAATTTCACCGCTTTTAATCTTAATTATGCCGTCATGCTGACCGGTAACCTTTTTGCCTAACCATTTTATTTCGCTTTCCTGAACATTAACGGCAACCGCTTTTCCGCTACCGTCTGTGATACTTTGCTTTTCGCCTGTTTTTACCTCTTTATCCGATTTTCCGCATCCTGTTATTAATGCAGATACCATAAATATGGGTAATATTACGGTTAAAAATAATTTTGCTTTCATCATTTTTCCTTTCTGTTTAATTATTGTTTTAATTTTCTATTATTTCTTAGTTTATCAAGAAGATAGTTTAATTTATTAGCTTCCGAATTTGATATTGACATTAATGGTTTTTCCCATTCCGTTTTTTCTTTATCAATTTCTTTAAGCAAATTAAGTCCTGTACTTAAAATTATTACATCAACCGCTCTTTTGTCTTTTTTGCAGATTGTTTTTTTAACGAGTTTTTTAGTAACAAGTCTGTCAATTATTCTTGATGCATTAGATGATTTATCAAGCATTCTTTCTATTAGCAGATTAATCGATGCGGGTTTGGGATGTTGTCCCCTTAATATTCTTAGAATATTATATTGTGGTAACGTCAGCCCGTATTTCCTCAACTGTTCGGTATTGAGAAAAGTTAACCAGTTCCCTGTATAAATTATATTAACGTTTAATCTTTGGTAAATGCTTGAAAACCTTTTTTGTTTAATTTCTTCTTCCAGTCTCATTTTATTATATGTATCAACATATATGTATATACATATATGTTG
>FVAA010030341.1_pt1 | contig 9650 bp, 8 predicted proteins | sample 1504571 | NCBI WGS metagenome assembly FVAA01 (sample SAMEA4475357, study PRJEB15587) | soil metagenome | biome: Soil; feature: Field | place: India | collected 2015-03-11 | depth 0 m
AAAAAAATTTATTCGAAATATGGATTTATTTCAAAAACGGAAAAATTATTTATCTTTTAGCAGGTTTCTTAGGAAATCCGCATCAATTTTTTCAAGTTTTTTCTTTCTTTCTTCCTGATTAACGGGTCCTTTATAGACTTTATCTATTTCGTGGACTTCCCTGCTGTAAATATTTTTCTTTCCGAATTGTTTTTGATTGCCGTCAATATAGTTTTTGTATGAAGGATTCTTTTTGTTGAATTTATTTTTCTTTTTTAATTGTTTATTAGACGGCAAGTTTTTGTTTGAATTCTGAATTTCCTGCTTTACTTTGAAATTTTTCTTTTTCTTCTTTTTATATGGAGCAAATTTTTTCTTATTTTCTTCTTGTGTTGTTAATTCCTTCGATGTATCTTCTTTCTTAATATCCGAATGAATATTTTCTTTTTCTTCTTTCGATATTTTAAGATTTGCATTAGAAATTTCCTGAACGGGTTTTTTATCTTCGTTCAATTTTATGGGATGTTTTAAAATTTCCGTAACATCTTCTTCGGTTTTAATAAGAATTCGCCCTTTTATCTTAAAGGCTGATTTTTTAAGAAAATTTTCCTCTCCCGATCCTGTTATGAACGAAACAGTCTCTCCCGCTTTACCGTATGCAGAAGTTCTTTTTATACGATCGAAATAGTTATCCGCCTTAGAGGGTAATTCATAGTTGTATACATGCGTAATGTTTTTTAAATCAACATTTGCGGAATCCTCATCATTTAATACTAACACGGTTAATTCTTTTCTTTTCGTATCAGCATCTTGATTTGAGTCCGGATTTTCTTTCTTTTCGTTATTTACAAAACTAACATTAATTTCCCATTTTTTTAATTTTTTCCCGATTTCACTCACGGTTTTTTTCTTATTGCAGAAAACGGCAGAATCATTTTTCCCGTTTTTTAAAAGCCTGATAAGTAGTTCGGGTTTATCGTTTTCAGACACATAATAATATGTCTGTTTTAAAAAATCCTTTTTCTCTTTGGATTTGAGATGAATTATCAAAGGATCATTTAGGATACGTTCGGTTAAAGAATCCGAACTATTTATATCTCCTGTCAGCAATAATACAATTTGTTTTTTCTCTTTAAATGAGTTAACAAATGATTCGGTATCTCCAATTAATCCGTTATTAATTATTCTATTATAATTATGAATTATAATAAATCTGACTTTCTCTAAATCAATTGCCTTTATTGTCTTTAATGAATTTAACTCCGACGGTGTTAAAATAATAAAGTTTGCTTTTTTTAATCCTTTATCATCGGTTATGCCTTTCGAATAAAAAACGGTTAAAAGATTTTTATCTTTACAATAAAAATTCATTTCTTCCGTAATTTTACTGCACAATTCAGCCGTTTCGGCAAGTATTATTCCGTATGGTCTTTGTTTTTTTTCTGTAAATTCTTTCAGGGGTGAAGTAAAACTTATTGTTTTAATTTCTGGTTTTTCGGAAAAAACAAATAAATCTTTTCCGGTTTTAAAAGCAGGAATTAATTCATCCGCACTTTCTACAGCACCTCTTAGTCCGTATTTTTCAAAAATATTTAGCATTTATACTTTTAATTTTTAGATTTTAGATTCATAGCATTAAATCGGATTACCCATAGATATTATATATATCAAGACGGGCTAACTGTAATTTACATAATTTTAAGGAGAATTAACCTGCTAATAAGATATTTTTATTTTATAAAATTAATATTAAATTATATTATGCGCATTGGTAAGCCCTTTGCGAAAATTATGTTTCAAGGTTAATTAATAATTTTAATTTTTATATGGCAGACGAATCAAGGGGAAATATCTTTGTTGTTTTTTTAATCGTTGCGGGATTAATCGCACTCGGAGTTTATCTTATTACATCACAAATCATTCCAAATCCGTTTTCCGTCGGCTCAAGAGACTGGGAATTAACAACCGAAGCGGAAAAAAGACAGACTCAATACAGATTCGGATATCAGGTAAGAGGGGATAAAACACAGATTATTGCTTTAAATCAAGGTAAAGCATTGTTCGGTTTTAAACATGAAGGATCGGGCAGGTATTTAGTTGACCTTAGAACTAATGACGGAAGACTTATAGCCGTAATTGCAGACGGCGAGGGCAATTTTGAAACCCTAAAAGAAATTGATGTTCCCGCTACCGATGCCTACATATTATCGGTAAAAGCAAGAGGTCTCTGGAGTTTGGACTACAAATAAATTACCTGAAAGTGTAATTTAAATAGTCAATTTTTTTCTCAAGTTCCGTTCTGTACGGAGGATTCAGACGCATAGCGGTTTCATAATCTTTAATAGCATTTTCATAATCTTCAATTCTTTCATAAGCAGCACCCCTGTTATAATATGCTTTTGCAAGCCTCGGATCAATCTGTATTACGGTTGTATATTCTCTTATTGCCTGCCATGGATTGTTAATAGCATCATATACAACTCCCCTATTAAAATAAGCTATCGTATCGTTAGGTTTTAATTCGATTACTTTCGAATAATCGCTTAATGCTTTATCATATTCTTTTAATCTTTCATGAGCCGTCCCTCTGTTTTGATAAGCAGAATGATTATAGGGGTTCATCTGAATGTATTTATTATAGTCGGCTATCGCCTCACGGTATTTCTGGATGTTTTGCAGATGGTTTGCCCTGTCAAGATACGGACCGGGCTTGGTAGAATCCGCTGCAATCAATAAATTAAGTTTTTCAAAAGCCTTCAGATTCTCGACTTTATAAGCACTATCCCTTGGTTTGCTGTATCCCATGTGATAACTTTCGATATTATCTCTGTAGTCAAAATAACCCTGCCCGTAGATATTTGTACTATCGGTTCTTGCACTGTAATTCGGTGGTTGCTGGACTGTATTATCTCCCGATGTATCTCTTCTTTGCTCTTTCTTACTGCAACCCGCATAAACAAATACAAAAGCAAATATTATAAAAAAGTAAAAAAGATTTATTGATGTCTTTTTCATAAAGAATAAAATTGTTATTTATTATTAAAATAATTTTCTTTTATAAATTTAATATGATGGATTTCATGACCGATAAGAATATGAAGTATGGCTCTTACGGTTATATCATGGTCATTAGTTACTCCTCGTTCCATCATTTCATGCTCGTCAAAACTACTGAATAATTTAATCGTTGCTCCTCTCAGCATCAGTCTTTCGTCCATCAAATCTTTTAAAGATCTTCTGAAAAAATTTCCTTTTTTTACGTAATCATCCTGTTCAAACCCCGGTAATGGCTGCTTGTCCCCCCTCGCAATTCTTAAAGCCCTGCAGGAAAATATCCTTTCCGTATCCATAAGATGACCTAATATTTCCTTTATCGACCATTTCCCGAAAGCATAAGTATAATCACCTTTTTCTTCAGGAATTGTTTTAAGAAATTCCTGATTTATTATTGTCTGTTTTTCGAATATCTGTATTAAATCCCCTTCGGGGACTAAATTAACATAAATATTATAATATTCAGGATATTCATCCTGAAATGGTTTTGTCATTTTATTTTTTTAATAAATATAAACACTAAATAAATTATAATATACTCATTATTTATTACTATTTGAACAACTGTATGTTCCCTCCTGTATGAATAAATAGTATATTTTCTCCGTTTGCAATTCTTCCCTTTCTGATATAATCAATCATTCCTGATGCAGCTTTTCCTGAATATACCCAATCGAGCAATATACCTTCCTTTTTAGCAAACAAATTTATTGCTTCCTCTGTTTCTTCTGTGTATGCTCCGTATGATTCTCCGATGTATGAATCATCTACATTAATATCTTTCGGTTCAAATTCAATCTTCAAAATACTGCAGACCTCTCCGCACAGTTCTTTTATTTCATTAAATAACATATTTTTATCTTTTGCAACCGCAATCCCTGTTATGACTGTATCACTTCTTTCGAGTATTTTTCCCGCAATTAAACCTGACTGTGTCCCTGCAGATGCAGTTGCATGAAAAAAATTAGTGAAATATATACCTGACTTTTTTGAAAACTCCTCTATTTCTAAAAATGCTTTCACATACCCCATTGCCCCTACAGGAGTGGAACCTCCTATCGGCATAAAATATACTTTTTTACCCTTATTTAATAATTTTTTCTCTAATTTATTTGCCTCATCCATCCATTTATCCCATTCAAGCGAATTAATAAAATGAATATTACCTCCGAAAATATAATCAAGCAGAAGATTTCCTGTGGCTTTTTCGGGTTTTTCTCCTCCGAGCACAAGATGTGTTTCTAATCCCAATGCTGCTCCGTATGCAGCAGATAACCTGCAGAAATTTGACTGAACTGCTCCTACACAAATCAGCGTACCCGCACCTTTTCCGATAGCATCTGCAATCAAATAATCCAATTTCCTTGATTTATTTCCTCCGAATCCGAATCCTGTTAAGTCATCTCTTTTTATATAAATGTTTGCTTTTAAGGTATCGGAAAGATTATCTAACCTGTATAGCGGAGTAGGTAAAATTGATTTTGATAAAGTCTTATACTGAACGGGAATATCCATAAAATTTTTAATTATTTTTAAACAAGATTGAGCTGTCACCGTAACTAAGAAATCGGAAATCGTTATCAAGCGCATAGTAATAAATATCTTTCCATTTATCTCCTATAAATGCAGAAACAAGCAGTAATAAAGTACTCATCGGTAAATGAAAATTTGTAATCATAATATCGGTAAGTTTAAAATCAAACCCGGGAACGATTAAAAGACCCGTTTCACCGCTAATGGTGTCGAATTTATTTTTATCCATATACTCAAGAAGGTTATACATAGCAAGCTTTAAAGTTTGATTTGCTATATCTTTATATGCATCCCATTGATTTAAAATCAGTTTTTTCTCACCGTTGTCTTTAATTCTTTCAAACCTTTCGGGATCTGTTCCGACCAAATAAAGACTTTCAAGTGTTCTTACAACCGTAGTCCCCGAGGCAGTTAACTTACAGTTTTTAGTATATAGTTTTTCAATAAATGAACGGCTTACGGAAAATGATTCGTGATGCATTTCGTGTCCCGATATTTTTTCCGATTTAACGGGTTTAAAAGTACCTGCTCCTACGTTTAGTGTAATATAATCCGTATCTATATTTTTTTCTTTTAGTAGATTTAGTTCTCTGGGAGTAAAATGAAGACCTGCAGTCGGTGCCGCAACAGAGCCGTTTACTTGTGCAAAGACGGTCTGATATCGTTCTTCATCAAATTCTTCCGCAGCTCTCTTAATGTATGGTGGAAGCGGAACGGCTCCTGCGGTGAAAAGAATTTCCGAAAATGAAAAATTCCCTGGTGTCCAGCTAAATTCAATAATAAAATTTCCCGTTGATGTAGAAATCTTGCGGGAATAAAGAATTATTTTATTATTTTTGATATATATTTCTTTTTCAAGAATTTCATTGTGCCACTTACTCGCATTGCCGACCATACACATCCATTCGGATTTCCCCTGATCCGAAAATGCCTTTTCTATGTTGCGTGAATATGCAGGTTCAAGGCAGAAAATCTCAATTTTTGCTCCCGTTTTTTTCTTCATTAATAATCTTGCATGTATAACCCGTGTATTATTGAGAACTAACATTGAATTTTCGGGAATATAATTTTGAATATTTTCAAAAATATCTTCGGAGATGTTGCCGTCTTTAAAAACAAGTAATTTTGATTTATTTCTCTCTAATAAAGGCTGTTGGGCAATCCTATGCTCAGGCAAAGGATAGTTATAGTCGGATATATATAAGTCTTCTATATTTTTCATTCAATAATACAGCATAAAATAACCTTTTTATTTTATTGTTTAAATCTTAATTTATTTTTCATAATAATTGCTGTTATAGTGCTCAATATTAATTTACTTATATGACATACGAAGACCGCCTTAAAGAAATTGTTGTTAATGACGAAAGATTTATCATGCTTTCTGCCGAATACAGAACGGGGATTAATAACTTACCTTTACATCTTGGCGAGAGGTTTATCGATACAGGAATAACGGAAATGACATTGACCGGAATTTGTACCGGTCTTGCTTTGAGGGGAAGAATTCCTATTGCTCATGCTATTGCTTCTTTCTTAACTATGAGAGCATTCGAATTTATTAGAACTGATATCGGAATAGCAAATCTTCCCGTTAAACTCATCGGTGGTATGCCGGGTTTTCTTTCGGAAGCACACGGTCCCGCACATCAAGCGCTCGAAGATATAGCTTTAATGAGAAGTATTCCGAATATAAATATTTTTTGCCCTGCCGATGAAAATGATATGATTATTTGCCTCCAAAGAATTCTTGAGGATTCATCTCCGTATTATATAAGAAATATACAATCTAAACCCGTTATCAGCCATAGCAAAGATTTCGAACCGGGTAAAGCAGAAATAATTAAAGAAGGAAAAGATATTACTATATTTACTTACGGTCTGTTATTTTCTGAAGCCTATTCTGCAGTTGAAATTCTTGAAAAAAAAGGATATAGCACAGGAATTATTAATACAAGAACTCTAAAACCTTTTGATGAAAAAACACTCTTGACTATTGCCCAAAATTCAAAATTATTAGTTACTGTTGAAGACCATTTTATTACGGGAGGTTTATTCAGCATTGTTTCGGAGGTTTTAACAAAAAATAAAGTTTCTGCTAATATACTGCCCCTTGCTCTTGATAATAAATGGTTCAGACCTTCTTTCCTCAATAGTGTAATTGATTTTGAAGGGTTTTCTCCCGATAAAATTGCATTTAAAGTAGAAGAGCATATAAAAAATTATTCTTAATCTGATGAGAATTGCTCAAATTATCATATATTTATTTATTTTAACTTCTTTCTGTTTTTCTCAGGTAGAAAACGTTCCGCTTTCGTATCCCGTATACGATTTTTTAAAGGAAATGAGTGTTAAAAAAGTTATCAGTAATTATAATGACGATAATCCGAATCTTTCAAGGTTTGAAGTTGCCGAAATGCTGAAAATCGTAGATTCTAAAAAAAATGAGTTAAGCACTACCGAAAAAAGTCTTTTGGATAAGTTCAAAATTGAATTCATCCCCGAAGAAGCAAACTCTAAAAACACTTGGCAGATGTTCGGAAGCGGAAAAAACTTCATCAAAAATCTCGGAGACTTTTTTTCAAATAAGCAAAAATATCTTTTCTATGTAGGAAAAGAAGGTAATAATGCTTTCATTGAGGGAGTCGGGAATATTTATGTCGGTCATCAGTTTAAAGCTGATAACAAAATTAATACACTGATGATGGACGGGGGGTTCAGAGCAAGAGGGACAATATTTAATCATCTCGGATATTATTTTGATTTTTATAAAGGTGCTATTATCGGACAAAAAGAACTTGCTCCATATCTTGAACCTAAAGTCCGTGCAGATTTTAAGTTTAACGAAAACACGGAAAAAGTTCTGAATTATGATTTTACTAATGCATATCTAAAATTTTTTATAGAGCCTGCAGAAAAAATGAGGTTTTCGGCACAATTCGGCAGAGAAAAACTTACTCTCGGTTACGGATACGGAAGCAAAACAACCCTGTCAGGTGATAATCCTGATATGGATTTTCTTAAAATGATTTTTGATTACGGTATTTTACATTATTCAAGTATATTCGCATCTACCGTGGGATACTTCTCTGTAAACCGTGATGACAGATATACAAAATATTTTTCTTCTCAAAGAATAAAACTTTCTTTTAAAGACGTTATTGATGTCGGGATCTCGGATGTTGTGATTTATAACGGAAGAATCGATTTCGCTTACCTGAATCCGATTTTATTCTGGCATTTCGCAGAAAAATCCCTGCAGGATAGAGATAATAAAAATATTGTGGGTGATTTCCAGACAAAATTTCTTAAGAACGTTGAATTTCAGGGAACTCTTTTTATGGATGACGATGAGGGTTTTGCAACTTTCACCGGCAAAACAAATAAAAATCAAAAATTTGCTTATCAAATCGGAACTTTTATTTATGAACCGTTCTCAATAAAAAACCTGTCGTTGGTTCTCGAATACACGAAGATAAGACCTTATACTTATTCGCATTATGATTTAAAAAATAATTACACTGCGTACGGTCTTAATCTCGGACACAGAATCGGACCGAATGCCGATGAAATAATGACTCGGCTTACTTATAATATTTCCGACTGGGGAAAATTTAATGTTGAATTCAGGCACATTAGAAAAGGCAACAATGTTTACGACAATAACGGGAACCTAATTAAAAATGTCGGGGGCGACGTTGCGATTGCATATAGAAACGGCATTGACGACGAAAACGCAACTTTTCTTGACGGAGAAAGAGTTAACACAGAAGTGATAACTTTAAACTTTAGGTGGATACCTATTAGAAACTATACTTTTAATTTCTATTATGTTTATAACCTGAGTAACAACTTGACAAAAGGAAGCACCGATGATTTTAGTTACGCTTTTGTAAGACTAAACATTGACTACTGATCTGCTGTCTGAACTCTTCCGTAAGCGTAATTCATCTCTCTAATTAAATTATTAACGGGAAGTTCAAGTATAGTTTCAAGTTTGTATGGGTATACGGCAGTCCAATTAGATTCGTTTACTACTCCGGGGAAATTAATCCTGTATGACTTTTCTTCGCAAAACCTCAGAAAATTTTCATCAAGACAAAGCCATTCCTGAAGCAAGTTGATACAAAATATTGATGATGCCGATAGAATCTTTTCAAGAGACTTTGATATAAAATCAATGTTAAGTTTCCCGCTGTCATAATTAATATAATTTAGAAATTTTTTTCTTTCCCCGTAACTTTCTCTGTATAAGTCGGCTATATCCCAGCATTTTTCCCACGGTAGTGAAAGAATTTCTAACAATTTTTCTATACTGTCAATTTCTTCCTTCCATAATAATCTTCCGTAAGCACTGTTTTCTTCGAATAATTTTTTCTTGATTGAATCAACGTCGTTTAATCCCTTTGATTTGTATAATCTTTCAAAAAGACTTTCATCTATTGTTCCTGCTTCATTATGCCACCAATCAGGTAACGGACTTGAATCGTGCGTTGATACGGTTGCTACCGAAAGCCATCTGTACTTATCGGGTTCAAGAAAATCAAAATTCCTGCTGTGATCTTTCATCCATCTTTGCACATCAATACCCGTAATTCCGTATTCCCACAACACCCGACCCGAACATTCGGGGACGGTTCCGAGATCTTCCGCACACGGAAGCATACTTGAGCCGTTTATAAAAACATCTAATAATTTTTTTCCCGATTCTTCCCATAAATATTCGGGTTCGGGATCAAACTTTCCTTTAAATCCTGCCGATTCCTCGGGCTCGTTAATATCTATAGTCCATACCCTGAAAAGTCCGACAAAATGATCAATTCTGTACATATCATAAAAATTCTCTGCATATTTAAGTTTGTTATTAATATACTCGTACCCTCCCGACTGAAGCTCTTCCCTGTTATAAGGAGGCATTCCCCATCTTTGCCCCTTAGAAAAATACATATCCGGCGGAGCGCCCGAAGAAAGATGAAGTTTAAAAATTTTTCTATTTGACCAAACATCCGCACTGTCTCTACCTACCAGATACGGCAAATCACCCATAATAAACACACCTCTTTCGGATGCATACTTCTTTACGG
>FVAA010005229.1_pt1 | contig 9648 bp, 7 predicted proteins | sample 1504571 | NCBI WGS metagenome assembly FVAA01 (sample SAMEA4475357, study PRJEB15587) | soil metagenome | biome: Soil; feature: Field | place: India | collected 2015-03-11 | depth 0 m
ATAAAAATCACATATTCTTTAAAAAGAAGCATCAGGAATACTTGCGAAAGGAGCAATACGTCTAATTTTATAATATCATAAAATTTTGAGTTGCCGATATATAAAGACGAATTAAATTCGTTTGTTCGTTTTAAAAATGAAAAAATTACTGCGTTATTAATAAATATTGATAGAAAAAAGGCAAGTAAACCTATATAATTGCCGAATAAAAGAAGCGAAAAGTAAATAAAAGATGAAGAAAGTATTAAATTTAATGACTGAATAATAACCAATCTGACACCCTTGCCGTCAACCATCAGAACCGAATAGAGAGGACCTCCGTAATTAATAAGCGAATAAGGCATGAAAAAAATTATCAGCATCATCATAGATTCGTAACTTTTAAACCATAAAAGCATACCTGCACATATTGCGGGATTTAGTATTCCGTAAACCAAAATAGAATAATAATTTGACATTTTTGAATAATAAAACAGATTCTGATTTACGAATTCGTTTAGTTTACCGGAAGATAGTTGTTCGCTTAACTTATTGAAAATCCCTTTTTGCGCCGAAAAAATAAGTCCGTTCGATAAATCAATTATCTTCTTGCTTGTTTCAAAATAAGTCACATAACTTAAAGACAGCATATTACCCAATAAATATTTAATAGCAGGATCTATAATGCCGTTTATAAATGCGGCAACTTGAATGTTGATACCGTAGAGTGAGTATTTCTTTATTAATGTGAAATCAAAATATCTGAACGAAAGTGAAAATTCCTTTGAGTATGTAACAAGTCTTATAGTATATACCGCAAAAGAAACTAACTGAAAAAGAAATGTAAACATCGCAAGATAAATGATATCGAGTTTAAATAAATATATCATCAGAATAAGTGCGGTGTTTACGGAAGTTATAAATATTGTTATTTTACTTAGTATGACGAATTCGGAAAAACCCTCAAAAATATTTTTTAAAAAGTTGTTAAGATACTTTAGCATGTATGATACTGAAATGAAAATCAGAATCATTGTTATATTTAAGGTCTCAAAACCTTGGATTAAACTTGTATTGAAAATAAAAACAAAAAAATATGATAGCATCAGAGAGGTAATCGTTACGGACAGGATAATGTATGCAATAAGATAAGTGAACAGAAATCTTTTGATGAAATCAGTATCGTTTTCTTTTTTTGCAATAGATAACTGCCTTATAGTTGCCGCACCGAAACCGAAATCAATATTGAAACCGAGTCCGAATATAGAACTGATTAAAATATAAAACCCGAATAATTCGGTAGAATAAGATTTTAAAGTGAGAGTGAAATTTATAAAACCCGCAACCGAAGCATAAATAAAAGAAGCGCTATTCCAAACGGCATTTTTTTTATCTTGCTTAGTAATCATTTTTTATTCCGAATCTTCTTTCCTTGCTACAATAGCATAATTTGCGGCAGATATTCCGAAAATGATATATGCATAAAAGGCATTCTGCCCGAATGTGTAAGCCCCCGAATAAATTCCGTTTACGATAATAAAAAACATCATTGCATTCAGGATTATGCTGTTTGAAATATCCGTTCGGGTTTTTGCTTTTTTTATAGATCTAAAACTTAATATAAAGAGAGTTATTAAAAAGAAATAATATGCTGAAGTCCCCGCTATTCCCGTTTCGCATAAATAATTAATTGTTGTCGAATGTGCATCGAGAAATTCAACATATTGCTCGTAAAGTTCATAAGGAAGTATATTGTATGATTCTGAAATTAAAGGGAACATCTGAAAACCTACGCCGAAAATCGGGTTTTTATCAAATACCTGATATGCCGTTATCCATATAATTAATCTGGATTCTAATGAATTAGAAGCAATCTCGACGTTCTCCTTTTCTACGTTTCCCTGAAATACTTCTAACGAAACGTCGGAAAATCTTTTCAGAACAATTTTATGTAATCCCGAAATGAATATAATACCCGTTATCAATAAAATAATAACAATAACGGAATTAATTTTACTCTTAACTTTATCGGGCTTTATTCTTCTTGTATATAATATTATAAAAATTGAATATAGAAAGGAAAGTACAAAACTCAACCATGCAAATCTGGATAATGTTGTTATAAGAATTATAAGATTTGCGACTGCAATCACAGATATTATGAATGTAGGTCTTTGTAAAATTATATATCTTACGGTTATCAGTAATAATGTCGTTGATGCAATATCCATTATGGCGAAACCCGTTATACCCGTCGATCTGATTTTCCCCGTTAACAATATTTCGGCGATTATTATTAATGCCGCAGCAAAAAGAAAATATATCAGCGATTTGAAATGCTTTTCCACGTCAGAAGAATCTTTAGTCCCCCTGTAAAACATATATGCCGCAAACATAAAGGAAAGAAATACAGTGGTAAAATATACACTTTTTAAACTTCTATGGTGGGAATATACAGAAGAAATAAGGACAGAAATTATAAATAGTGCTATAGCAATTTTTAATCTTCGGGGTAACGGATAATTATGGTATATATCTGTATTTTTATTCAGAGCAAAGTAAAACACTATTCCGAAGAGTATTATATTTAAGAGTTGAATTCTTAAATCCCAGTTTATGTAATTGCTCAAAAATAAAGATGCAATAAAAGCAATATATTGGTATTCTTTGAAATTCAGAATTATTAATCCGAAAACCGGTAAGAATAACAATAGTATGGCAAGTCCTGTTTTATTCCAGTTAAATAGAAAATACGAAAGCGTTAATGAGGATATTATTATTAAGAAATATATCGATAAAGAAATCTTTCCGGATTTGATTTCTGTATCAAAGTTGCTAAGCATTGAAAGTCTTTATTTCCCTGATTATTTTTTTCCAGTATATTTCGTAAAAAAGTGCATACGAATATGTAAGAACAAAACCTAAGACTATGCTTAAAAATGTTAAAGTCAGCCTTTTTGGCTTTTTCTTTAAATCGGGAATATCAGGTTTATCGAGAACAATAACCGTAGGAGTTTGTTTTTGTTCTTCAACCTTTGCTTGTTCCAGAAGTGGTATTACCGTAGTCAGTATTTTATTCTGAATTTCTACATCTCGTTTTAATCTGATAAAATTCAGGACTCTGTCTGGAGCATTTTTAAGGTTGAGGTTATTCTTCTGATAATCTTCGTTTTGCATCTCTTCAATCTTTTTCCTGATAGATCTGATTTTTTCTTCCTGAGTTTTTATCTCGGGCTGATCAGGACTTATAATTTTTTTTAACAAATCAAGTTTGACTTCTTCGGCTTTTAATTCTGATTCAAGTTCGTATGATACTTTCAATGCAGCCTGAATCTGAATGTCGGGAGCAATTCCGTTTTGATCCTGAAAGTTTTTAAGACTGTCTTCTTTAAGAGTAAGGGCATTCTTAATGCTTTCGTATCTTCCTTCAAGAAACTCCCTGTTGTTTTTTGCATTTTGAACTTTCATCTCGCTGTAAATTTTATTTAACTGGGAGATGAGAAAGTCTACTATATCTCTTGCTCTGACTTTATCTTTATCGTAAATGCCTATTGTAAGAGTTCCTGCTTTTTTATTGACGGATAATTCCATTAGTTCTTCTCTGAATGCCTTTAATGCGTCTTGCATATATTTGAAGTCATAGACATCCATTAAATTAAACTTAATTATTGTCTCTTCAAGGCATCTTCTGCTGAGCAGAATTTCTTCGTAAGTCGCTAATTCTTTCACGCTTCCTCCGCCGCTTAATTCTTCGAGTCCTCCGAGGTCTGGAACTCCGCTCAGACTCATTAATGCGCTTGTTCCGCTACCTCCGAAACTTTTAACTGTAGATGTTGATAAAAATGTCGGGGGAATGACAAAAAAAACAAGAATCGCCGTTATTGCTCCGGCAAGTAAAGTTACAATTAGGATTAGTTTTTTATATTTGAGAAATATTTTGATGAAATCAAGGTATGTTAAAGCGCTGTCGTTGCTTTCGGATGAATTAATGTTCATTAAATCTTAGAATGATTATTATATTAATAAAATTCGTTTTCCTTATAATTTATTTAATAAATCTGTTTTTTATTGCCTTACTGAATAAATTATAACGGTAATAAAAATATCATTTTAACAATTATTGACAAACTAATCAAGATAATTTCAGAATTTGAAAGTGTGTTTTACTTGATAAATCATTAATTTATGTTTACTTCACCACCCTGAAATTATAATATTCCTCGCTGCTGTCATTATTGTATTCGTCAGAAAGTTTGACGTAATAATTACCCGGAGTTGATACTACATAATATAATGTAACCGCTTGTCCGTTAGATAGTCCTATTGCATTTGCTACTCTGTTCTGAGAGTTATCAAATAATTCAACTACCATCGTAACTTCCTGCGGAACGGGATTTACGGGGATCTGTATGGAACCTGCAGTTGTTATGTTGACCTTAAACATATCAACATCGCCTACAGGTTTAATCTTTCCCGCTACATTCTGGTTAACCGCTATACTTTTTGCATAAGGAAATGTGTTGTTGATTTCCCAGTAATCGGAAGAATCAATATTAATTCTTATTCTGTAGAAATTTTCGCTAAAAGCATTTTTATAACCGTCTTTTAACTTTATGTAATAAGTCCCCGAAAAAGCGAGCGTTCCGAATGTATAACTTTGTCCCGTTGCTCCCGTAATTCCCCCTAAGTAGTTATTTTGATAATCGTATACGTCTGAAACCATATCAATATTTGACGGAACATTGCTGATAGTAAACTGGATAATTCCGTCTCTCGGAGAAAAGAACTGAAAAGCGTCTTCGTCGTCTTCGGGTTTAATCTTTGCCTGAATTTCGTTATTAAGACCGATTGTCCTTGCCGTTGCGAGTGTATTGTTATATTCGTAAATGTCGGATGAATCAAGATTCACAATAAACCTGTAGGGTTGTTCGCTTGATGCGTCATTATATCCGTCTTTAACTACTATGTAATATGTTGAGGGTGGTCTTGCTGCATTCAAAGTGGTCGCTTGTCCCGCTGCTCCGTAATTTCCGTATATCCAGTTTTTCGAAGCATCGTACATATCAATATTAATATCAATATTTGACGGAACAGAATCTACTACAGCCGATACGACTCCTCCTCTTTTTGTAGCAAACTTATATACGTTATATTGACCTTTGTTTGCGATGTATCCCAAAACTGATGTTCCGATATTTACTATCGTTGCATTATCGAAATTTATTGTTTGGTTATTATTGTTATTATTGACTACTTTTTCCTCGCATCCCGAGAGGAAAATAAAGAATATTATTATATTAAATAAAATAATTATGTTTCTTATCATAACCCGAATTATATAATTTGAAAATTATATTATTATTATATAAGATACAAAGCAAAATTAAATTATTACTTTAGATAAATATATTTGAGCGATGCTACGAATTATTAAAGTAAATCTTTTTTTTCATTAATATTTTTCAGTATTCCTGAGTCCCGAACCTGCAAATATTTAATACACAATTTTGATTTTTTTATTTCTTCGTTTAAAGAAATACTCTTTTCGCTTATTAAATCCGACATCAATTTCGGAATTACAATCGGATGTCCCGATTTATTTTTAAATTGTGGTATTATAATGCAATCGGGAAATTTATTAAATTCCAAAATCAAACTTGACAAAGTTTCGGAACTTACATCGGGATGATCAACGGGATAAATTAATATACCTCTCGCATTCTTAATTTCTCTTATTCCTTTATAAACAGAATAAATCATCCCTTTTTCTGTCTCATCATTTATAACTATCTGTATTTCGGGTAAAATGCTTCTCAGCCAGTCTGCCTCGGAATTTCTTACTACGCAGTAAATATTATCAAATCCCGATTTAGTAAGTTTTTTATATATGATTGAAACAAAGAAGTCTGATTTGAATTGCAGTCTGAGTTTAGGTATTCCGATTCTTCTGCCCGTTCCTGCGGCAAGAATTATTGCGGGTATCATAAACCGAAGTTTTAAAGAGAATTAAATTCTTCAATCAAATCATCAAATTTTCTGACTTGTGTATCGTATAAATTGTGCCAGAATTCAAGGTTCCATAACTCATTTAATTCTTCAACAGTTCTGCCTTGTTGTTCAATCCAAGTATAATATTTTAAATTATGAATTGCTTTTTTATCGTAATATGAAAGTTCTTTTGTGTAATCGATTGATTGTTTCATCAAACATGCTGAATAATCTGATGCTGCATTTAAAGTATTATATACTCCTCTTTCGTTTTTGTATTCCTCAATTCTTGATTTATATAAATCCATAGAGTCCGTAAAAATAGTAAATACAATATCGTTCTCGTCAAATTCGAAATATTTTGCTGTTTTTATTGCCGAAAGAAGATTCGCTATACCCGATATTCCGATAATTGAAAGATTATTTGCCGTATCATCCGAAAGCCCTTGAGTCTTTAAAAAGTCAATTCCCTCCTTTTCATTAAAAAGCCTCATTATTCTTATGCAATCTTCATCATCGATGGCAGTTATCATATCTGTATTTCTTGAGTTGTGAATCCACGGAACATGTTTGTCACCGATTCCTTCAATTCGGTGTCCGCCGAATCCGTTCATTAAGAGTGTCGGACATTGCAACGCTTCGGAAGCAGTAATTTTTATTTCGGGATATATTTTCTTGAGATAATCACCTGCCGCTATTGTCCCTGCCGATCCTGTTGCAGATATGTATGCTGCAATTTTTGACTTATCATTTTTAATAAGATTGAATGCTTCTTCAATTGCGCTTCCTGTTATATGATAATGGAACAAGGAATTACCGAATTCTTCAAATTGATTAAATATTATATTTATCGGATCTTTTTTTAACTCCCAGCATTTATCGTAAATTTCTTTAACGTTTGATTCGCATCCTGGAGTGGCAATTACTTCCGCTCCGATTTCCCTGAGCCATTCAAATCTTTCGGTTGACATTTCTTCGGGTAATATTGCTATTGCCGTACATCCGAGCAGAGCACAGTCAAAAGCCCCTCCCCGACAGTAATTACCTGTTGACGGCCAGACAGCTTTATTTTTATATGGATCAAATTCACCGCTCACTAATCTCGGAACGAGGCAACCGAATGCTGCTCCGACTTTATGTGCTCCTGTCGGAAAATATTTCCCGATAAGACCGATAATTCTTGCTTTAACTCCCGTAATTTCTTTCGGAACTTCAAAATAGTTTACGTTGCCGAATAGACCCGTATCAATATTATTCTTCCATGTAATCCTGAATAAATTAAGCGGATTTACATCCCATAAACCGATTGATTTAAGTTTATCTTTAATTTCTTGCGGTATAGTTTCGGGATTCTTTAATTGCTTAAAAGTAGGAATTATAATTCCTTTTTCCTTACATCTCTGTGCTGTTTTTTTCCTAACTTCTTTATTTATTGATTTTATTATTTCTTTCATAATTTAATAATTAATTCACTTTTAATAATTTTGCAACATCTTCAAATCTTGATGCAAGCATCATTGCCGCTATAACAAAAGGTTTAAAACTTGCTTCATGGTAAGTGTGTATTCTGTATTTTTCAAATACGTCCGCTGATACTTCTCCCTGAGCGCAGCTGATACCCGATATGTCAGCGGGAAGACAATGCATATAAAGGGCATTGCCTTTGTTCGTTAGTTTCATTTTTTCCTGATTGCATTCCCAGTCTTTAAATTCTGCATTTTTTGAGAGACAGTGCTTCTCAAGTTCGGATAATCCTTCCCTATCTTTATTTCTTAATAATTCGGTTCGCTTTTTCATAACTTCGAAGGGAGCCCATGATTTCGGATAAACCACATCGGCATCTTTAAAAGCATCTTCCATTGAATTTGTAATCTTGAAGTCAGATGAATTGCTTTTGGTTTCATTTTCTATCTCGGGAATGAGATTATAACCCTTGGGATATGCAAGGGTGACCTCCATACAGAATCTTGTCATTAATGTAATAATACCCTGAGGAACAGAAAGCGGTTTTCCGTAACTCGGAGAATAAGCCCATGTCATTGCGAGTTTTTTCCCTTTTAGGTTATCAAATGAACCGAAATAATCTTTAAGTTTCAGTAAATCGGCAAGGGATTGAGTAGGATGATCTATATCGCATTGGAGATTGATAATACTCGGTTTTCTGTGCAGAACCGATTTTTTAAATCCTTCATCTACTGCTTCGGACACTTCTCTCATATATTTATTTCCTTCTCCTAAAAACATATCGTCTCTTATACCGATAATCTCGGCAAGAAATGAAATCATATTTGCCGTTTCTCTCACTGTTTCTCCGTGAGCAATCTGGCTTTTTACTTCATCGAGTTCTGAAACCGCAAGCCCTGTTGCATTGGCAGCCGATGCAAAACTAAATCTTGTTCTTGTAGAATTATCTCTGAATATTGAAATAGCGAGTCCTGTATCAAAAAGTCGAAAAGACTTTTTTTCTTTATGCATTTCTTTAAGTATTTCTGCAAGAATACATAAGTATTTAATTTCTTCCGTCGTTTTCTCCGTAGTAAGGAGAAAATCTTTAAAAAAGAGAGTGTTTTTACCCTCAATTAATTCAAGTTTCTTTTTCAAATCCATATATAGTTTTTGATTCTTTATTTTATTTATCTGTAGTGAACTGATGCTGCTTCGATTGCATAGATAATCTGTTGATAACCCGTGCACCTGCAGATATTAGTCTGGAGTGCTTTGCGGATTTCTTCTCGCGTAGGATTATTATTTTCAAGTAAAAATGCATGTGCTGTCAGCACCATTCCCGGTGTGCAGTAACCGCATTGTATAGCCCCGTAATCTATAAATGCCTGCTGCAACGGATGTAACGTCCCGTCAGGATTTTCCATTCCTTCGATTGTCAGTACTTCGCAGTTTTCTATATCTTTTACAAGAGCGTGGCATATCCTTAACATTTTATTGTTAATCAGCACGGCACAAGCCCCGCATGCCTTCATCTCACAGGCATTTTTTAATCCCGTTAAGTCTAATTCTTCCCTGAGAAATTCAACAAGTTTAAATTCCCTGAATTTATCGGGAATTTCGTATTCTTTTTTGTTGATAATAGTTTTCATTCAACTCAGGATTTGAATTTTATCGGTAATTTTGTAAATCTTTTTCCTGTCGCATTGTATATAGCATTGGCTATTGCAGGAGCCATTAATTCATTTGTCGGTTCTCCGATACCTTTTGCCCCGCAAGGAGAATTCGGATCGGGATTTTCTATGATAATAGCTTTCATTTCGGGTAAATCGGTAGTTCTCGGCAATCTGTAACTGTTAAAATTCAGGGTTGTAATTTTTCCTTCCTTCGATTTTACTTCTTCAAAAAGTCCGTAACCTATACCCATAGCCATACCTCCGTAAAACTGACCTAAAGTCATTTGTTCGTTTGCGGCTTTTCCCGCATCGTGAACTGCATAAGCGTTTAATAATTTAATTTTCCCCGTTTTCTTGTTTACGTTAAGTTCAATAATCTGACAACCGTAAGTCCATGAGAAATAGGCATTTCCCTGCCCGTCTTCTTCATTCCACGATATATCGGGAGGTCTGAATACTCCGAATACATAAGGATATTCCCTTGAATTATACATTTTCTTTATTATCAAATCAAAGTCTATATATTTTCCGTTATCTTTGTTATAGAGTTTGTTATCCTTAA
>FVAA010182883.1_pt1 | contig 9611 bp, 10 predicted proteins | sample 1504571 | NCBI WGS metagenome assembly FVAA01 (sample SAMEA4475357, study PRJEB15587) | soil metagenome | biome: Soil; feature: Field | place: India | collected 2015-03-11 | depth 0 m
GAGTTTTTTTACAAATTAATTATTAATTAATCATTTTTCATTATAATTAGAATTATCTTTTACAGTTTTTTGTTTGGAAATATATATTTAAGTTTTGAAAATTTCAAAAAGGAAATGAGAGCACTTGAATTATTTTTAACGGGATTAATTGACTATGCGGGGCTTTTTCCTCCCGCAAAGCTTGATTTGAATACTGCATTTTCAAATTATATTGAATATCTCGGCGGAAAAGATTCATATATTCTTTCGAGATTTATCTGTCCTTCGGGAAAGTTAAAAGAATTTTACGAAACAAAAGGAGAACTCAAGGAAAAATTTGATAATGTAGATACGGATAAATGGATTTCGTTTTCCGTTTTACCCGTAGGAGGTAATAACCACAAGGAATTTGTTTCATCTTTCACCGAAGACCTAAAAACCTGTGATAACTTTATCAACTATGCAAGCGAAAAGATTGTGATAGACGTTTTTGAGGTGAAACTTCCCGAAGAACTTTTAACTAAGCACGGCTTGAATCCTCTTAAAAATTTTTACAGTGAAATTACCGTAATGCTAAACGATACGGGTTTTTACAACAGCAGGATTTTTTTCGAACTTCCTTCGGGGAAAATTGATATAGCGGAAATTGTTGCGGGCTCGATGGCAGAAAACAATCAGAAACTTACAAATCTCGGACTTAAATTCAGGACAGGCGGGATATCCGCCGATGCTTTTCCAACCGTGGAAGATACTGCAAAGATTATAAAATACTGCAGGGATTTTAAAATACCCTTCAAGGCAACGGCAGGACTTCATCATCCCGTGAGACATTTTGATAAAAGTGTAAATACTTTTATGCACGGATTTTTTAATATATTCGGTGCAGGAATTCTTGCTCACAAGCATTCTTTATCTTTAAAGGAAATAACTGAAATAGTAAAAGACGAGAACAAAGAGAGTTTTAAATTCACGGAAGATTTATTCCTATGGAGGGATATTGAAACTGATTGCGATAGTTTAGCAAAAGCAAGAGAGGAACTTATGCTGTCTTTCGGGAGTTGCAGTTTCGACGAGCCGAGACAGGATATAAAAGAAATGGGATACGAAATTTAAATAAGAAAAAAATATGTCACTATTAATTAATATCGATAAAAAAAGTTATTTTACGTTAGAAAATATTCCTTTCGGTGTTTATGATGCATCGGGAGAAAGGCACATTTGTTCGGCAATAGGGGATTACATTATAGACCTTAACTTGCTTGAAAAAGAAGGAGTATTTAAAAACACATCCTTCGGAAATAAAGGACTCTTTTCGGAGCCGTATCTTAATAAATTTATGGCAGCTGGGAAATCGGTCAGAAAAGAAGTGAGAAAAATAATTCAGGATTTAGTTTGCGGGAAAAATCCGTTGATAAAAAACAGTGAGGATTTTAAAAACCGATTTCTGTCAGAAACTCAAAAAGTAAAAATGCTGCTTCCCGTTGAAACAGGAGATTATACAGATTTTTATTCGTCAAGAGAGCATGCTACAAATGTGGGGATTATGTTCAGAGGGAAAGAAAATGCTCTTATGCCTAACTGGCTTCATCTTCCGGTAGGTTATCACGGAAGAGCAAGTTCTATTATTGAAAGCGGAATAGATATTAAAAGACCGAAAGGTCAGACAAGACCCGATTCTAATCTTCCTCCACAATACGGTCCGACAAAGCAACTTGATTTTGAACTTGAGATGGGATTTTATATAGGAACGGGAAACAATCTCGGAGAGAGTATAAAGACAAAAGATGCTTTCGAACATATCTGGGGAATGGTTATAGTTAATGATTGGAGTGCAAGAGATATACAGGCATGGGAGTATGTTCCTCTCGGTCCGTTTCTTGCAAAAAATTTTGCTACATCTGTTTCGCCATGGGTTATAACTCCCGAGGCACTTGAACCGTTTATAACAGAAGGACCGATACAAGATCCCGAACCGCTTGAATATTTAAAAACAGAGAAGAATTTAACATACGACATAAAACTCGAAGTGAGCATAAAAACCGAAAAGATGAACGAGCCGTATGTTATTTGCAGGTCTAATTTCAAATATCTTTACTGGAACATTGCACAGCAACTTGCGCATCATACCGTTAACGGATGCAATACAAAAACAGGCGATTTAATGGCTTCGGGAACTATAAGCGGACCAGAAAAGGATATGAGAGGTTCTATGCTTGAACTTACATGGCGGGGAACAGAACCGTTAAAACTTCCATCGGGCGAAGAAAGAAAATTTATCGAAGACGGTGATACAATAATTATGAGTGCTTACTGCGAAAAGAACAATTTGAGAATCGGATTCGGCAGCGTGGAGAGCAAGGTTTTACCCGCAGATTAATTATTCCGATAAATTATTTAAGTAAGAACTTATTTTGTTTCCTGCTGTTTTTTATCGGTATCTTTAGCCGATTCCGTAATATCTTTTTCTATATCGGATGTTGCTTTTTTAAATTCTTTAACTCCCTTACCGATTCCCTGCATAAGTTCGGGAATTTTTTTTGCTCCGAAAAGAACAAGAATTACAATTACAATAAGTATTATTTCCGGTGTTCCTAAACCGAACATTTTTTCTCCTGTTTAATTTCTAAATAACGCTTTCGGCGACTCCCTGCAAAAGTCTCAAACCGTCCGTATTTCCGAGTATTTCGTCCGATGCTCTCTCTGGATGCGGCATCATTCCCAGCACATTTCTTTTCAGGTTCTGAATTCCCGCAATGTCATAAACCGATCCGTTAGGATTATCATTATACCTAAAGAGTATCTGGTTATTGCTAATCAAATCAGTCAGCGTATCTTCACTGCAATAATAATTCCCGTCGCCGTGTGCAATCGGAATATCTATATTTTCTTTAATTCCGTACTTAAACGTAAAGATACTCTTATTATTCTCTACTTTCAATGAAACTGTTTTGCAAATGAATTTAAGGCTTTTATTCTTCATAAGGACTCCCGGAAGAAGTCCCGATTCGCAAAGTATCTGAAATCCGTTACATATTCCGATAACAATACCGCCTTTTTCAGCAAAGCGAATGACATCTTTCATTATATTTGAAAATCTTGATATTGCTCCGCACCTCAGGTAATCACCGTAAGAAAATCCTCCAGGCAGAATAATAATGTTTCGGTCACCGATGCTTCCGTCTTTGTGCCATAGGAATTTTACGTCGGTTTTTATTATTTCTTTAAGCACATAATATGCGTCATGATCGCAGTTTGAACCCGGAAAAATTACTATACCTACTTTAGATTTCATTTTTTTAAGTCCGTATAGTGTTTTTTATTTCTTCAAATGTGTAAGTAAAATCTTCCATCACAGGGTTTGCGAGAAGTTTTTTACAGGCACTCTCCGTTATAGATTTTGCTTCTTCTTCGTTTGTGGTATTAATTTCAAGTTCTATGTACTTCCCGATTCTTGTATTTTTGATTTTATCAAATCCGAGTGATAATAGCGAGTGCTCCACAGTTTTTCCCTGCGGATCAAGAATAGATTCTCTTATAGTAATAATAATTTTTGCTTTGAACATTATTTTTTAATGTCTTTTGAATTTATAATTTTTTTGTGGAGTAATTCAAGTACTTCGGGATTTATATTGAAATTTCTTTTATCTCTTTTTATTAAATTATCGGTTGATTTGCCTCCGTCAGATTTCTTTTCGTCAATATCTTTAATCATAGCGGAAGGAGGAACAGTTGCTTTTTCTTTCGGATAAGTATCCGGAGTTTTTTCGGATTCTATTTTAATAGGAATATTATTGATTAATTTAGTTTCTTCGATTTCAGTTCGATTAGAAGAAATCAGATCTGCGTAATCCGAACCCGTATTTTGTTTTCGGGTTAATTGTTTATGTTTAGGGGAAGTTTTTTTATCTTCAGATTTGTTATCGATTTCATTTCCGTTTGTATTATCTTTTTCGGGTTTATCTATTGTTGTTGTTTCACCGCCATCCTGAATTATTGTGTCTTTCTTTATGATGGATTCCTGCGTAAATCCGCTTTCATTTTGTTCTACATCTCTTGTATTAAAGACGGTTATCATAATTACTATAATAGCAATGATTGAAAGACTCATTGCAGGAATAATCCAGTTAAGCCCGCTTTTTCCCGTAATAAAATCTAAAACTGAAAAGTTCTTATCCGTATCCGTTTTGAGGGGCAGCGTCGGCAGAGAATTGATTCTTTTCATCAATTCATTTTCAAATCCGCTTTTTGCTTTAATACGAGGAAGTTTTAAGAGCTTATTTCTTATTTCGTTATTTTGTTCCTGATCGTACAAATTTTTCGATAGTTTCTTTTTTAATTATTGAATTTTTTATAATGCTCGGAAAGCAACACTTTAAGTTTTTCTCTTCCTCTATTAATTCTTGATTTCACCGTTCCCATCGGAAGCCCTGTTATCTTTGATATCTCTTCGTATTCGAAATTTTCGATATCACGGAGAATAATAATTTTCTTAAAATCTTCTCCGAGCATATTTATTGCTTTTTGAATATACTCATATTCGATTTCTGTATTTGCCGATTCTTCGGGAGACCTGATATCTGCTTTCAAATCAAAATCTTTTTCGTTTTCAGGGTCAAATTCGCTAATTGAAATTGTACTGATTCTCTTTTTTTTCTTTGCATAAGTTTTAGCAGTGTTAATTGCTATTGTATAAAACCATGTAGAGAACTTAGCAATTTCTTTGTAAAGGTGTTTTGAACGGTAAACTTTTACAAATGTTTCCTGAGCGAGATCTTCCGCATCATCTCTGTCGCCGGTATATCTATAAAGGAAGTTAACAACTTTATCTTTATACCTGAAGACAAGTTCATTAAATGCTCCCGTATCATCTTTCTGAAACTTTATAATCAGCTCTTCATCCGTAAAAGTTTTATATCCGTATTCAGGCAACTTTACTATTATTTAACTTTCCTAAGAGGTTTTATGTTCCTTTAAAAATACGAAAAGATTTCTTTATAAAACCCCTGTTTAATTAATTATTTAAGTTAATTAAGTTGGTTATCAAATTATTAATTACAGTTCTTTTATCCTGTGATGTTTTTAATGATTTATCCGAAGAATAAATATAGTCAAATGCCTCCTTAAATTTAAGTTCATTTATTCCGCTTCCGAGTTTTTTATAAAGCGAAAAAAGTTTTGAAGAATCTTTTCCCCAAATTCGGAGTTCATTCTTTTTTAAAAAATCATTTGGGATTTTATCGAAATCGGGATCTTTCATCTTGGCAGCTCCTATGTATGCATTTCCTAAAAGATACACAAGATAAATCTCTATATCTTCTTTCAAAGTCATATTGTTATAAATTCTGAGTGCCTTTTCCCTGTCATTCATTAACACGGCTTCAATAAAATCCGTTTCATTGAAATCTTTTGACATACCGACGCATAAATTCACGGCGTCTTTTCCGATTTCTTTAGTTTCGTAGCAAAAAGTTTTCAATTTTTCAATCTCGGAAAAAATTTCATCATAAGAAGGATTAAGAAATTGGAGAAAATGATTAATAGTATCATCATCTATTCTGTAATCCGAAAATTTTTCCTTTGCCCAGATGAAAATATCATTTTGTTCGGGTGCCGATATTACGGATATTTTAAAACACGAATCTTCAAATTCTCCGAAGCCCGATGCTTTGAATTCGTTTTCCCGATTATAAACTATTAAAACGGTATCGGGATTAGGTCTTTTGATATAGTCAAGGAAAGCAGATTTAACGTTCTTAATGATACCCCGTACACCGGTTTTTTTTACGACAATATAAACAACTATTTTCTTTTCGGAAAAAAAACTGAGATTACTGCATTCATTAATGACTTCTTCTGCTTCACAATCGTCCGAATAAAAAATCTTCAAATCTTTTTCCTTAACAAAACTGCTTCCTATAAACTTATCCGCAATTATTGAAAGAATTTCTTTGAAGATAATTTTTTCCGTTGTAAACAGCAGTAAAGCGGGAGGAATTGTTTTAAGATGCGACTTTATAAAATCCCCGTAAGTAGTTTCATATTTTGCTCCAGTGTTTTTTGCAGCCATAAATTATATCTAAAAATAAATATCTTTTAGAGAAATTAAAAGTGCACAGATATATATCTCCGTGCACTTTTAAAAAATATAAAAAATAAAGACGTTATTAATGTTTATGAAGGTCTTTATGAAGAATTCTCCGTTTTTCCGTAATTTTTCCTTTTCCGTAGAGTTCTGCAAGTTTTTTATGCATATCGGCATCATTTTCGTTTCTTAACTGCGTCAGGACATAATTTATAATGCTATCGGGGAAAACACCGTCTTTTTCGTATAGATTTCTTTTCTTTTCCAATCTTTCTGCGGATTCAAAGCATGTAGCGGGTAGTTTCGGAAAATCGGTTCCCAGATTTTCTTCAAATGTTTTTCCTTTAAAATAAAATTTCTCGGTCAGATTAAGGGCTTCGTCGGGATTGGAAAAGCCCCATCCTGCCGCAACGGTAATACCTGCAAGAAGTTGATGAACATTAGCACTTCCGTCGGGGACTCTGAATTCGATAGTCTGCATCGAATCTATTTTTGTGGGTTCACTTTTCTTTCCCGGATTTACAAGGTCTGCAAGATTGCTTGTTTTTGACCATCCGAGAGGAACGCGGATCATTGCTTTTCGGTTTGAATCGCTCCAAAAGTATTGAGTAGGTGCTTCCATATTCGGAACGAGTCTGAGATATGATGATGAAACCGTATTCCCGAACGCAGTAAGGGTGTCAGCAAACTCACAAAGTCCCCCTATAAGTTTTTTTGATTCAAGAGATAAATCGCCCTTTTCATCTACCATAATATTTTTACCGTCTTTTATAAGTTTCAGGTGAATATGAAGACCGCTTCCGGCTATTGAATCATCGAGTTTAGGTGCAAAAGTTGCTACAAGACCGTTTTTATATGCAATATTTCTTATAAGCCACTTTGCAACAACAAGGTTATCCGCAGCATCTTCAACGGGAGTAGACAGGAATTCTATTTCAAGTTGTTCACCCATTTTATTATTCAGTTGGGGTTTCTCGCTGATAAGTTGTTCTATAAATCCGACTTCACTATGAGCATATTTTACGGCTCCCGCAATCTGTGTGATTTCTTTCAGCATTTCGGAAAGAATCACTCCTGATTTAAAGAACGGACCGGAGGCGTGATATCCCTGCTGTTTAGGAGGAAGATACATTTTGTATTCAGGATTGTATAAGAGATAAAATTCGAGTTCGCCGAGTGCATGCAGTTCAATTCCTGTTTTTTCTTTGAATAACCTGCTTGCTTTAAATAAAATATTATCGGGTGTATATGAGGCAAGTTCACCGTCTCCCGTAACATACCTGCATACAAAATCAAGGCTTGAAGGGTTAAAAGGGTTAAGAAATGCCGTCTTGTAAACAGGGACTATATATAAATCCGATAATCCAGCATCAACAAGTCCTTTGAAAAGCGATGAACCGTCAACTCTTTCGCCTTCCTGAAGGACTATTTCGGCATTCTTTTTTCCAGGAAGAGGGATTTTAAGCTCTTTGAGCTTTCCGTCCAGAGCGGTATAATGAAAAGTAATTGTTTCGATTTCTTTTTCTTCTATTATTCTGAGAAGATCTTCTTTTGTGAAATCCGTTCTCGGTTTATCGAGAATTTTGCTTAACGGATTTGTGAGTGCATAATGTTTCATTTTTATAATTGTTTTAAGATAAAATTAGTAAACACCAAATTGAAGAATCATTATTGATAACGAACAAGGATTCAATTCTGAGCGTTTGGTATTACAAATTACTTTTATTTAATCTTTTTTTCTATGAAAATAGTTTAGAAAAAAAAACGAGACTGACTTTTTGAGACAGTCTCGTTTATGAAAAAATATTTTAAAGTAATTTATACTTCGTAATACATATGAAATTCAAAAGGATGAGGTCTTAACTGAAGTTCTTTGACTTCTTTTTCCATTTTGAAATTTATCCAAGTATCGATTATATCTTTTGTAAAAACTCCGCCTTGGAGTAGGAATTCGTGATCTTTTGCAAGATTCTCAAGAGCAGCCTCAAGTGACCCGGGTGCCTGTCTAATTTTTTTATGCTCTTCCTCGGACAGATGGTAAATATCCACATCAACAGGTTGTCCCGGATCAATTTTATTAATTATTCCGTCAAGACCCGCAAGGAGTATTGCCGAAAATGCTAAATAAGGATTTGCAGTTCCGTCAGGACATCTGAATTCAAGTCTTTTTGCTTTCGGATTTTCGGAATACATCGGTATTCTTATGCTTGCGCTTCGGTTGCGCATTGAGTAAACCAGATTTACAGGTGCTTCATAGCCGGGAACTAATCTCTTATAGGAATTAGTTGTGGGATTTGTAAAAGCAAGCAGTGACGGTGCGTGTTTCAGCAACCCTCCGATAAAATGCAGTGCGGTATCGCTTAGACCTGCATACTTATCTCCGGGGAAAAGCGGTTTACCGTCTTTCCATAAAGAAACATGCGTATGCATTCCGCTGCCGTTATCACCATAAATTGGTTTAGGCATAAAAGTAGCAGTCATACCTGCTTCTTTTGCCGTGTTTTTGATAACATATTTAAAAAGCATCAGATTATCGGAGGTTTGAAGCAAAGGACCATATTTGAAATCAATTTCACTCTGACCTGCTGTTGCGACTTCGTGATGCTGAACTTCAACATCTATACCCACGTTTCTAAGATGCTCAACCATCTGATTACGTATATCATTAGTAGAATCAGAAGGGGGAACGGGGAAATAACCTTCTTTTACCTTAATTTTATGACCGAGGTTTGCTTCCACTTCAGAGCCTGTATTCCAGAATCCTTCCCTTGAGTCAATTCTATACCAACCGGAATATTCATTAATGTTATAAGCAACGTGATTCAAAATAAAAAATTCGGCTTCGGGACCAAAGTATGCAACGTCTGCAATCTCTGTAGAATTCATATATTTGATTGCTTTTTTAGCAATATTTCTCGGATCTCTGTCATAAGGTTCTTTTGTCATCGGGTCGAATATATCACAAATAATGCTTAGTGATTTTGCTTTTATAAAAGGATCGACTACGGCAGTTGAAGCATCGGGGATAGCAAGCATATCGGATTCGTTTATTGCTTTCCACCCTCTGATAGAAGAGCCGTCAAATCCGAGTCCTTCGTAAAAATGTTCTTCTTCGAGTTTATCTGCGGGCATAGAAAAATGCTGCCATTGACCGGGAAGATCTGTGAATCGGAAATCAATCATCTTGATTTCTTTTTCTTTAATCAGTTTAAAAACATCCTGAATTTTTTTCAATTTTTCTTTTTGTTCTTCTATTTTATCCATTCTAATTTAAATTTTTACGCAATATACAAAAATCAACATTTATAATCGTTCATAAATTCCTGAAAAAAAATATTATTGAAAATTAATTATTTTATTGTTAGAGAATTAAAAGAAAGATGTTGTTTTATTTTAAGATTAGTGTGACGTAACAAAAGTGGTAAAAATTATGGCTTATTTATTTAATATGAATAACTATAATTTATAAAAAATAATTTATAACCATGAAATATTTATGTTCTTTGGTTTTGTTGCTTTGCTCAGTAAATCCTCTTTTCCCCCAATCAGG
>FVAA010088092.1_pt1 | contig 9205 bp, 7 predicted proteins | sample 1504571 | NCBI WGS metagenome assembly FVAA01 (sample SAMEA4475357, study PRJEB15587) | soil metagenome | biome: Soil; feature: Field | place: India | collected 2015-03-11 | depth 0 m
ATTATCTCCTTGAAATGACTTATAATTTGTTTGAAAAAACAAAATGGCGAGGCGGAATGGAACTCGAAATAATTAAGACTTCCGATGATACTTACTATTTAATTGAGATAAATCCGAGATTACCTGCATGGGTTTATCTTGCTGTTGGGGCAGGACAAAATCTTCCTGAAGCACTTGTAAAACTTGCTTTAGGACTTGAGGTTAAACCATATGAATCTTATAAAACAGGTACCCTATTTATAAGGTATTCATATGATTTAATAACCGATATAAATGAAATTCAAAAATTAACAATTAACGGAGAAATTTAATGTCTAAAAAATTTTTTGAAAGGCCTATAATAAAAAAACTAAACCTGGGGACATCAAGTAAATTCGGATTCAAAACAGAATTTGAACCGATTACTGAGATTGATGGTGTACCGGTAAAAAAACTTCTTCAGGAATATGGATCGCCTTTGTTCGTCTTATCGGAAAAAAAAATCAGAACAGTTTTAGCTGATGCAAAAAGAGCCTTTGAAACTCGGTATCCTAAAGTTCAGTTTGCTTGGTCCTATAAAACTAATTATCTTGATTCCGTTTGTAGGATATATCATCAAGAGGATTCATGGGCTGAAGTTGTATCTGGATTTGAATACGAAAAGGCTATCCAAAACGGCGTGACGGGTAATAAAATTATTTTCAATGGTCCTGATAAAAAATATGATGATCTTGTAAGAGCAATAAATAATAGTTCTTTTATTCATATTGATCATTTTGATGAATTGTACACTTTGATTGATATTGCCAATAAAATGAACGTCAAACCGAAGGTTGCTATTCGTGTAAATCTTGATACGGGTGTTTATCCATTATGGGATAGGTTTGGTTTTAATTATGAAAATGGTGAGGCATGGGATGCGTTGAATCGTATTATGATGAGCGGAAAGCTGGATCTTGTAGGACTTCATACGCACATTGGTACTTTTATGATTGCAACCTGGGCATATACAAATGCGGCATCAAAGCTTGCGGATCTGGCGTTTCATATTAAACAAAAATTTAATCATCGTATAAAGTATATTGATTTAGGAGGAGGTTTTGCTTCAAAGAACACATTGAAGGGATCATACCTATTAGGTTCGGATACTTCACCTACGTTTGATGAATATGCCGAAGTAATATCAAATACTTTGATTAATTCTCAAATTCCTCCCGAGGATTTACCGTTGTTAATTTTGGAAACCGGAAGAGCTTTAATTGATGATGCTGGTAGTTTGCTCGGAACTGTTCTGGCAATAAAGAAACTTTCGGACGGACGAAGATCAACTATTGTCGATTTCGGAATTAATCTGCTGTTTACTTCTCAATGGTATGAACATATTATTTCCCCTGCACAAAATTCTACACAATATTCGGAAACAGGAGCTGTATATGGTCCTCTTTGTATGAATATTGATGTGATAAGAGATTCTGTATCACTACCAGCATTAAAAAAGGGCGATAATGTTGTTGTTAGCAGAATAGGAGCTTATAATATGACTCAATGGATGCAGTTTATTACTCTTAGACCTAAAGTTGTTCTCATAGATTTGAACGGAGAAGCACACATTATAAGAGAAAACGAAAAATTAGAACACATTAAAGCGTTAGAAAAAGTCCCCGAACATTTGAAATAAAAAATAATATTTTCAGATGCTCTCATTTTTGAATAAAGAAAATATAAAGAATGTAATTGAGGGATCCGTTAGAAGTTACTCATTAATATTTTTTTCGGATAGCAGGATTTTTTCGTTAATTGTTTTTTTAGTTACTTTTTTTAATTATTCTACAGGAATCTCTGGTCTCATATCTGTTTTTGTATCAAATTTTACAGCTTTAATTTTAGGATATGACAAATATAAAATATCAAGAGGATTGTATGGTTTTAATAGTCTTATAGTCGGACTCGGAATCGGGTATTATTATAATTTTAATTCCGTTCTTTTTACTATACTCATATTTGCATCAATTGTTACTCTTTTCGTGACTGTATCTCTTGAAGGAATATTATTTAAATACTATTTGCCGTATATGAGTTATCCGTTTATTATAGTTTTTTGGATTGTTTATTATACTTTACATAAAATTAAATTTGTCGAATTCAATCAAAGTCATATTTATGTTCTTAATTCAATATATTCAAAGGGCGGAATACATTTTGTAGAAATTTATCAATATTTGGACAAGATAATTTTCCCGTCCTTAAAAATGTATTTTATCTCTTTAAGTTCGATTTTTTTTCAATATAGTTTAATCGGCGGAATTCTAATAGCCATTGGTCTTATTTTTTATTCTCGCATATCTTTTGTTCTTTCATTTATAGGATTTTATACTGCATATTTTTTCTACATGCTAATAGGTATGCCTATTAATGAATCGACTTTCACTTATATTGCTTTTAATTATATATTGATATCAATCGGTGTAGGCGGATATTTTTTAATTGCTTCAAGAATGAGTTTTTTATGGTCAATTCTTATAATTCCTGTTACTGTTTTCATAGCGGTTGGTATCGGAGAACTTTTATATTATATAAATCTGCCTTCCTACACTATTTCTTTTAATGTTTCAATGCTGGTTTTTCTTTATGCCTTGAAGAACAGGATTTATCCGGCTGATTCTCTTAGTCTTTCATATCTTTATACTAATTCACCCGAAAAAAATTTATATCTTTTTTCTAACGCAAAATTCAGATTTAAGAATAAAAGATTTTATTCGTTAAAATTACCATTTATAGGTAAATGGTTTGTGTCTCAAGGAGAAAACGGAAAATATACTCATAAAAATAGATGGAGATATGCTTGGGATTTTATGATTAATGATGAAACAGGCAAAACTTATAAAGGAAATGGTTTGTCATTAAACGACTATTTTTGTTTTAATAAAGCCGTAACTTCACCTGCTGACGGTATAATTGAGAAAGTTTTAGACGGAATTCCTGATAATAACATTGGTGATGTGAATACCGATAATAATTGGGGAAATACAATAGTTATTAAACATGATTATAAATTCTATTCTCAGTTAAGCCACCTTAAACTTAATTCTATAAAAGTTAGACCTGGTGATCATGTTAAAGCAGGGCATATATTGGCACATTGCGGAAATTCAGGAAGATCACCTGAGCCGCATCTTCATTTTCAGTTGCAATCTGAACCTGAAATCGGCTCTGAAACTCTGAATTATCCTCTCGGACACTATTTAGTTAAAAACAACGGTTTTACTGAATTTAAAGATTATAACAGACCTATCGAAGGCGAAACAGTTTTCAATCATGAGGAAAATCAGTTATTGGTCGATGCTTTCCATTTTATTCCCGGTCAAAAATTACTTTTTGAGTATTATCAGAATAATGAAGATAAAAAAACTGAAGAATGGGAAGTTATAACTAATATTTATAACTATTCATACTTTAAATGTAAAAATTCGGATACCTATGCTTACTTTTCGATTGATAACGGTGTTTTCTTTTTTTATGACTTTTATGGCGACAGAAATTCGTTGCTTTACTATTTCTTTTTAGCTTGCTATAAAGTACCGCTCGGTTTTTACGAAAATCTGAAAGTTGAAGACTCAATAGCTTTACATTTAGTTTTTAAAAAATCCGATTTGTTTTTACAGGATTTTATTTCCCCCTTCTATACTTACCTTTACAGTAAATATTCTTTAAATTATTATGAAATTGATAATTCTATTAGTCCCTCAAAAATAATTCTACAATCTTTTGTATCAATGAACTCAACAATGTTTAAAAAAACAAAAACTCTTAATGAAGTTCGGTTTGATATCGAAATCGATACTAAAGGAATTAATAAGATAAAGATTGTAAATGATAAAAATATTATAATTGCAGAATGTTTAAGATAGTTTTCTTTTTATTAATGTCACTGTTTCTTTTGTTTGTAAGTGAAAGAACATATTCCCAGAAGGAAAAATATAATCAGGTAATTGACAGTATTACATACAAACTTTATCTGAAAAATGATTTAGATAAGTTAAAAGAAATTACTTATAATGCTATTGATGAAGGCATAGATTTTTATTATTTACGTATGAGAATAGGTATTTTAGAGTATTTAGGGGAAAAATATTTTTCTGCAATTAATAATTTTAAAAAAGCATTGTATTTTAAGAGCAGAGATATGATAGCAATGGAATATTTATTTTATGCTTATTTATATACAGGAAGGAAAAGCGATGCAGAATTAATCTATGAAAGTTTTACTGATTCTCTTAAAAACAAAATTAAATATAAGATTCCGGGTCTATTTGAAAGAGTTCAGTCGGAAATTGGATTTGCATATAACGGAAATTATGATAATTTTACAAATTCTGACATTAATGCGGAAGATGATGTTTATGGGGAACAAAAACTCCTTAAGAAATATACTTATGCGAATTTTGGTTTATTTCACAATATAAACTCAAGGATAAAGTTTTTCCAGAATTTTACTACTTTTGCATATGATTATAATTACCAGATCCAAGATTTTATGAATGTGAAAAAAGATTTTAACATACATTCTATGCAATATGATTATTATTTGAATGCATATCTTAATCTCGGCGATGGTTATGATGTATCAGCAGGATTTAGATATATGTATGTAAATTTTGAAAATATTCGATATTATTATAATTCGGTAAATCCTGAATATCGAAATGTAAAAAATCATCTGAATAATTATGTTGGGGTTATAAATCTTGGTAAATATGTAGATAATCTTAGGCTTGATATTTCTTTTTCGTTTTCAAATATAAATATGGAACATCAGATACAGAATAGGGGAGCTGTAACTTTTTATCCGAAATCTAATCTTGATATATACTTTTACACTGAGTTAATTCTTCATTCATCTAAACCGGATTCTAATAAATCATTGTCCAATTTTTCTTCAAATTTAATTTTTAATGAAAAAGTTGGATTTTCTTTGTCCGAAAAATTCTTTGTTGAAGGTTTCTTTACTTATGGAAATATAAGGAATTATAATAAGGATTTAGCATATACTGTGTATAATAATGTCGAAAATATCAAAAGGATATTCGGGCTTTCTTTAACATATTTTACCGGACAGAAAACTCAGATTTATTTATTATACCAAAATTTTTTATCTGAGCATAAAATTCTTACATATAAATCAGATTTGACAAATTACATACAGAATCAAAACATATTTTATAATTATATAATTGGAGGTTTCAAGTGGAATATTTAAAAAACACAAAAATAAAAGTATTACTCTCATCGATTTTTTTTATAACCGTATTTATTCTGCTTGCTGGGTATATTTATAGTCAAATAGGATCAGGTTCTGCGGAAACAAATCCGAAATCAAAATCGACTGATATTATTAATGCATTCAAGCAAAGTTATAATTATGAAGCAGTAGGCAAACTTAATAAAGCAATTGATGTATTAATGGAATTTTACGATCTCAATAACTATGAGATAAATCTTAGGTTAGGCTGGCTATATTATCAGAGTAAGCAATATACAGAATCTATGGGATATTATATGAACGCTATAAATGCTATGCCTTATTCGATAGAAGCTCGTTTTGGATATGTCTTACCTGCTTCAGCGTTAGAAGAATGGGTTAAAGTTATTGAGCAATATAATTTTATTTTATCCGTCGACCCTCAGAATACCAGAGCCAATTACAGAATGGGGCTTATTAATTATTATAAACCTGATTATAATACTGCACAAAAATATTTTGAAAAAGTGGTTAATTTGTATCCGTTTGATTACGACGGAGTATTAATGCTTGCATGGACATATTATAGACTCGGAAAAACTAATGAAGCTAAAATTCTTTTTGAGAAATGTTTAATGATTAAACCCGAAGATAAATCTGCTTTAGAAGGACTGAGTTTAATTAGGTAAATTACTTTTAATTATTTCCCTAATTATTCCTCCTCCTATTATATCATTGTTATCGTAAAAAACTGCAGATTGTCCGGGTGTAATTGATTTTTTTGGAGATTTAAAAACTACTTTTATTCTGTTATTGTCTAATTGCTCAAGTATTGCGTCGGAACCTTCATCTTTATAGCGGACTTTAACTTTTGCAGGAGTAATAGAGGTTAAATTATCATACTTCATAAAATTGATATCATCTGCTATAAATCCGTCGTTAAATAAACCATCAACTTTATCTACATAAATCCTGTTTTTTTTGGGATCTATTTTTGAAACATAAACGGGATATCCTAATGACAATTTTAATCCTTTTCTTTGTCCTATCGTGTAATAAGGGAATCCTTCATGCTCGCCTACCTTTTTATCACTGAAAAATATATCTCCTTTTCCTGCTTTTTCATTTATGTCTTTAACCCGTAACTGAAGTAATTCTCTGTAATTATTGTTAGGAACAAAACATATTTCCTGAGAATCGGGAGTGATTGCTGATTTTAAACCTGATTGTAAAGCAATTTCTCTTATTTCCTTTTTAGTATAATTACCTAAAGGAAATAAACTTTTTGATAAGGCATCTTGTGATAATTTCCAAAGTGCATATGATTGATCTTTCTCTTTATCCAATCCGCATGATATGTAATATCTGGATAATTCTATGTTATAATTTAGATTAGCGTAATGTCCTGTTGCTATATAATCTGCTCCGAGTTCGATTGCTTTGTCCAGTAATACTCCCCATTTAATTTTTTTATTGCATAATACACAAGGATTAGGTGTAAAACCGTTCATGTATTCATTGATGAAATTATCAATAACTGTTCTATCGAATATTTCGGTGAAATCGAATGTATAATGTGGTATTTTTAGATTGTCTGCTACATTTTTTGCATTATAAATAGCTTCGAGTGAGCAACAACCCGAATCATTAACAGGAACATCGTCAAATCCGAATGTTTTTAAGGTTATTCCTATAACATTATAATCTGCTTTTTTTAATAATAAAGCAGCAACAGATGAATCTACACCACCGCTCATTGCTATTACAACAGTTTTTCCGTTCATCATTTATCGCATTTAAAATTATTCGTTATTAAAGATAATTTCTTCGCGACCGGGACCTGTGGAAATCATACTTATTTTTCTTTTTAGATATTCTTGAATGAAAGATAGGAAAATCCTGAAATTTTCAGGTAAATCGTTATAATTTTTAAATAAATTCAATTTCGAATCCCATCCTTTAAAAGATTTATAAACAGGTTTCACTTTGTAAAGTTTGTATGCATTTGATGGGTAATTATTTGTTGTATAACCATCAAGGAGATAATCTATGCATATTTTTATCTCATCAAATCCCGTTAATACATCTGATTTTGTAATTATAAGATCTGTAACTCCGTTAATTGTGCAAGAATATTTCAAAGAAACAAGATCGAGCCAACCGCATCTTCTCTCTCTTCCCGTTGTTGCTCCGTATTCGTTCCCTTTTTTTCTAATTAATTCTCCTGTATTGTCATTCAATTCTGTTGGAAAAGGTCCTTCGCCTACTCTTGTGGTATATGCTTTAAAAACACCCGTAATATCTGTAATCTTATTCGGAGCAATTCCGGTACCTGTACATGCTCCTCCGCTTGTTGGGTTTGAAGATGTAATAAATGGATATGTCCCAAAATCAACGTCTAATAGAGCACCCTGTGCACCTTCAAGGAGTATATTCTTTCCTTTTGCTATAGAGTCATTTAGATAAATTTGTGTATCTATTATATTATTATGTATATTATGATATTTTGCTAAAGTAGATTCTATAATTTTAGTGGAATCTAATTCTTGCATTTCTTTATTATCCGAAAATGAAATTTTTAAGTTATTAATATTCTTCATAACTTTTTTTGCAAATAGTTCTTTATCGGATAAATCTGAGAACTTTATACCTCTTCTTGCATATTTATCAATATAAGCAGGTCCGATACCTCTTTTTGTTGTTCCTAACTTATCTTCTGATGTTTCATTAATCGAATCAATTATCTTGTGATAAGGTAATATTAGATGTGCATCATTGCTGATAAAAATCCGTTCTTTAATATTTATACCTTCTTTCTCAAGTTCATTCATTTCTTTTATTAATTCATCGATATCAATTACTGTTCCGTTACCGATTATGCAAACAATATTTTTTGTAAATATACCTGAAGGAATTAAATGAAGAATATGTTTTTTCCCGTTGATAACTATAGTATGTCCTGCATTTGCCCCTCCTTGATATCTAACAACAATATCATATTGTTTGCTCATCAAGTCAACAGCTTTTCCTTTTCCTTCATCTCCCCATTGCATTCCTAAAATAATTGATACTTTGTTTTTCATATTTTTTAAAAAGAAATGCCATCTTATAAAGATGGCATGGAAATTTTAAATAAATTCTTATTATTCAATATATCTTGAATATAGTATGAAGTTTGGTTATTTCAAATATCTTAATAATACGTTCGTCAACATTTATCAAACAGAATTTTCCGTCTTTAGAACTAACTTTAGAATTAATTCCGATTAATACACCAAGTCCTGCACTTGTAATTGTATTTATTTCACTCATGTCAAGAGCTATGTTCGAGTTAGGCAATTGAGTATGTGCTTCTACTTTATTACGAAACGAATCTAAATTTGAAAGGCTTAAATCATCTTCTGCAGGCCTAATTACTTTATATGTGATTCCGTCTTTTGTAAAACTAGAATTTTCCAAAATTATTTTGTCGTTAATTTGACTCTTGATTTTGATTTATTTTTGTCAATTACGTGATGTTTCCAATCAACAACCATTGAACTTGCAACAAAAACCGATGAGTAGGTTCCTGTAAGAACACCGATTGCAAATGTAAATGCAAAAGCTCTTAGTACTTCTCCTCCGAATATTAATAAAACAAGAACGGTTAGAAATACAAGTCCTGAAGTTATTATAGTTCTGCTCAAAGTGGCGTTCACACTTTTATTCATCACACTCTCAATATCTTCATTTTTAAATAACTTAATATTCTCTCTTATCCTGTCAAATATAATAACGGTATCGTTTACTGAAAACCCTATTAGTGTTAAAAATGCTGCAAGCATTTGTTGATTAAATTCAAGTTGCAATTGAGGGAAAATAAAATCAAAAATTGCAATTGCTGATATTGTTACAAGTACGTCGTGGAATAATGCTAAAACAGCTCCTAATGCATAAATAAACTGGAATCTTAGTGATAAATAAACGAGTATTCCTATAAGTGAAAAC
>FVAA010057386.1_pt1 | contig 9175 bp, 8 predicted proteins | sample 1504571 | NCBI WGS metagenome assembly FVAA01 (sample SAMEA4475357, study PRJEB15587) | soil metagenome | biome: Soil; feature: Field | place: India | collected 2015-03-11 | depth 0 m
AAACATAATTGACGAGCAAGACGGATTCCGATATCTTGATTCAAAGCCGAGATGTTTAAGCGCAAAACCTCACCGACCTCCTTACGGAGTTGACGGAGATTATTTCTCCAAACCTAATTCCGAAGATGTTTTCAAGGAAGTTTACAGAATAATGCACGAAGCAGATCCAGATGCATTTCCGATGTTTTTCTGATTAACTTAGCAGTTGAAAATTTACGGCAGGTAAACTAAAAGATGATTAGTTTACCTGTTTTTATTAATAAGATAAATACCCGTTAAAGTTATAATCATTCCCGCATAATGAAGAAGATACAAAGGTTCGTTTTCTAAAAGTCCCCATAAAACGGCGACAAATGGTATCAGGTAAGTAACTGATGTAGCAAAAACGGGCGTAGATATTTTAATTACTTTATTCATTAGAATTCCTGCTATTGCCGTTCCGAGGACTCCGAGAATTGATATATATCCGAGAGATGCAAAAGAATTTGGATCGGAATTTAATCTTGATAAGAAATCCGTAAAAAGCAGAAAGATTAATGCAATAATTCCAGAAAAAGACAGTGCCACTGCTGACAATGTAATTATATCTATATCTTTAAGTTTTGTTTTTATCAGATTCACATTAACGCCATAAAGTAACGTTGCTATTACAACGAACCACACATAAAAATTCATAGAGCCGAAGTCACCGCTATCATTAACGAAACTAAGGCTAATACATCCCGTAAAGGCGAGCAAGAGTCCCGCAATCTGGACAATCCCCGTTTTTTGTCTGAACAGAAAAACCGAAATTAAGAGAGTAAACATCGGAGTAAGGGCATTAAGAATGCCTGCAAGAGAACTTGTAATTTTTGTTTCTGCAATCGAAAATAAAACGGCGGGTATAAGGTTTCCAATAATTCCCGATAATATTATATAAGGAAGTTTGTCTTTACTGACCGTTTTTAATCGTATAAACGCGTAAGGGGCAAGGGCAAGAAAAGAAAAGGCAATTCTTACGGTTCCCACCTGAAAAGGAGTGAATGAATCAAGTCCGCGTTTAATCAGGATAAAAGAACTTCCCCATATAAAAGCAAGAACAATTATTAGCAGCCATGCCAAGACAGGTTCATTTTTTTTTAAACTTTGCGTTAATCTTTTCACTATAGTTCAGGATATTAAAATTCATTAATAAGTCCGAAATGAATAACACCGTCAAGAAATCCGCTTCCTTTCGGAATTGCGTAGTTAACTCCTATGATTCCGATTGCGGTTTCTATTCTTATTCCTGCACCGTAACCAAGAAGAAATCCCTGCTGTGACGGGATGCTATTCGGTTCGTCATCGGGTCTGTAATAATAGCCGGGATCGGCAAATAGTGAGAAAAAACCTCTTCGAGAAAAAGAATATCTCAATTCGATTGTTCCGTAAGTAAATATAGATGCTCTGAATTGTTCATCGCGATAACCGCGTATGTTCTTAATTCCTCCTACTTTATAAAAATCGGCATCTTCAAGTTTTGCCGAAGTTACCTGTCCGATAAAAAATCTCACAAGAGCAGACTGTCTTTTAGCAAAAGAAGAATACCAGTCTATATCCATCGAATATCTTTGTAGATTATAATCTTTTTCTCCGCTTATATTCGAAGGATTTCTTGAGTAAACTTTTTTATTTCCGTAGGTGTATGAAGCTCTGTAAACTATTCCGCTTTCGGGTATAAAAATATTATCTCTGCTGTCAAATTTAATATCAACTCCCGCATAAAGAATCCTTGAATCCGATACATTAAAAACAAGAAGCGAATCATCGGGGGGAATAACACGATCAAGTCCGCCCGAAAAACCTGCGGTAAATTTATCCGTAATAATAATATCTCCTTTGAGGTCAAATTTTCTTCTTGTATAACTTGAATCCTGAAGTCTCTGCATAAAAGCGATTCCGAGATTCAGAGGAAGATTAAAGAAATACGGCTCAGCATATTTAATTTCAAGTTCCTGAGTTTTTTTGGTTTCCTGCTGCCATCTTGCATCCAATCTTCTTGCGGTTCCGAATAGGTTTCTAAAAGAAAGATTAACCAGTCCCGTAAAATATCCGCTTTCGCCTTCCGAAACAGGAGGAACATAACCGAGAACTCCGTCAAAGGTATTGGTATTACCTTCCGTTACATTGATTAAAAGACCGCTTTCATTTTTATTTTTAATAGTATATATCACCGGTTCATCAACTCTCTCAAAAATATTTAATTTTTCAAGACGTGATTTCATTGCTTTCAGATTTTCTCTGGTTATTGTTTTATCATTATTTATCCTAAGTTCTCTTGTAATAACTACATTATCCGTAACATCATTTCCTGTAATTCTTATATTATTTATTTTTATTTTGTTTTCTTCAATTATACGAATTTTTACAGAAAGTTTTTTTCCCCCGTTATCGTTATAAACCGATATATCTTCAATAACTGCTTTAGCAAACAGATTTCCTTCTTTTTCGTATTCATTAAGAATAGAAACCAAATCGTTGTTTAAAGTATTTCCGTTCAATACCTCGCCCTCTTTACTTGACATAACTCTTTTCAATCTCTCTGACGAGAGTGAATTATTGCCCTCCAAAGTTATTTTTCCCGTAATTACTCTATCTCCCTCAGAGATTTTTATATAAATATCCGCATAAGAGGAATCCGCAAAATATTTTACTCTTGCATCTTCGATTTTTGCAAAAAGAAATCCTTCGGTTCTGTATTTTTCTCTGATAGATTTAAGGTCGGCTTCAAACTGTGTTTTAGAGAAAAGAAGATCTTTTTTCAGACCCATTGAATTTATAAGATCATTATATCCGAAAAACTCATATCCTTCAAATTCAATGTTATTTACTTTTGTCTGAGGATATATAGAACCGCAGAAGAAAAGAAAAACTATTACAAGGTATCGAAGCATTAAAAAAAATGCTTATTTTATAATAAAAAATAAAGCTATTTGATTTACGGAGTGAGTTATATACTCAAGAAAAATGCATTAGCAAATAAATATGTATGCTATTTTTTAATTCTTTTGTAATTCTTTTTTCCTTCTGATGATTGATAAAATGAATCCTACAAAGAGAATAAGAACTCCCGTCCATAAAACGCTTATAAACGGTTTAACTGCTGCGGAAATAACGAGCGTTTCTTCTTTCATTTGAGACATACCTTTTGAATTATCAACTACGGCGATAGTTGCGGTAGTTCCCCCCATATTTTCGCCTTTAACGCTCATATTTATGAAATACATAATGAATTTATCATCGAAAGGCAATGCAGTCGGTGCAGGATCGGGTTCTCCGTTTACATAGGTAGATTTCAGCGTAATAGTTTCGGAATTTGAAGCACCCGTTATTCTGAATTTTGCACCAATTGTATAATTTCCCGACATCATTTCCTGTCCGCCTTTCTGCATATTCCCGAAATCAAAATCAATAAATTCCGCTTCATAATCGCCAATAAGTTTTTTTTCTCCTTTTCTGAATTCAAACATTTGTTGATTACCGAAAGATGGTTCTTCAAGACTTATAGGAGAAATATAAAGATCTTTAAAAGCGAAGTTTGCAAGATCGGGATTTTTCATTATTCCGTTAGAGAACTGACTGAAATACATCACAGGTCTTAAAATCATTTCTTTATTATCTTTCTCAATTCTAACATTAAAAGCATACATCGTATCTTTTTTATTATTCGGGTCCATAAAGGGAGTTGCTCCGGTGTAAGTAAACTGATAACCGAATGCTTCCTTCGGCTTGTTCATTTCCAGAGCAAGATTAACTTCTTCACTGTATCTTCCGGATCCTATAACACCGAGGAAAAATAAAGCAATTCCTATATGAGTAAGGACACCTCCGAAATTCATACTTCCTTTTTTGATTATACGGATTACATATCTTGCATTTACAATAAAGGCAAAGATTGAAGTAATTCCGAAAATAATATACAAGGGATCATGAAGACCTATAATAATAAGTATAATAGTTCCTAATACGGATAAAACTGCCGGTATAATCAGATTATTAAGAAATCTTTTAAGATCAGTATTCTTCCATTCAATATAAAGAGTCAGTCCCATTATTATCATCATAAATATTCCGACAGGAAGATTCATCTTATTGTAAAAATCTATTTCGATTTTTCCTTTGGAAACAAGCGGCCAGCTTGTTCCTGCAAACACTATAAGTGCGGAAGCACAGAGGAGCATTGATCCTATAAAAAGAAAAGTTTCCTTTGAAAAGAAAGTTGCCGTTTCTGTTTTTATTGATGCTAAACTTTTTAACCTGAAAAGCATTGCAAAAACCGAAATAAGTATGAAGGAAGAGATAAATATTACCAAAGCAAGATATACTTCAGCACCCGGATCAACGAAAGAATGTACCGAGGATTCTCCAAGTATTCCGCTTCTTGTCAAGAAAGTCGAATAAAGAACAAGGAGAAATGATAAGATATTTAAAATAAGATTTGTTTTTACATATTTACCCGTTTTCTTTTGAGCAAGCATTGTGTGAATAGCGGCAGTGCTTATAATCCACGGAATAAGAGAAGAATTTTCGACAGGATCCCAAGCCCAATAACCACCCCATCCAAGAATACTATATGCCCAGTAACCTCCCATCATAATTCCGAGTCCGAGGACTCCACCTGCAAATAAAAGCCAAGGCATCGAATAAATAAGCCAGTTTCTGTATTCGTTTTTCATAAGAGCGGCAATAGCAAAAGCAAAAGGAACTGCAAGAGCCGCAAATCCTATGAATAAAGTCGGGGGATGAATTGACATCCAGAAATTCTGCAATAAAGGATTTAAACCCCGCCCTTCAGGCGGTATAAATCCGAATTCAACCTCTTTAGGAAAACTTTCCCAAATAAAATTGAACGGAGTTTTTAATATTAATATCAAAGTTAAAAAGCTCAGAACAAGGGTATATACCGACATTACCTGAGGCTCCATTCTATCGCCTTTTGAGACGTAATTTAAAAGAAAAACTCCTATGACAGCAGTGAACAGAGCCCAAAGCATAAAACTGCCTTCCTGTCCGGCATAAAAAGTAGATATTAAAAGAGGAAGTTGAAGGTCAGTGCTGCTTTGTTCCCATACATAAGAATATTGAAACTGATGAGTAAGTATAAGGTATAAAAGAAACACTGCAGATGTTATAACTCCTATAGAAGTAATATGAAAAAATATTCTTCCGATATTTATAAATTTTTCCTTACCTAAATGAGCAAGTACAAATCCCAGTAAAGAGATTAGAGATGCAAAAAAAGATATATAGATTAAAACTTTTCCAGCCATTAATTAATTATTAAGATTTTACAATATTATAGAATGAATAAAAAAATTCCGGTCATGCCGGAACATGTAGATATAATCAGATTAATATTATTCGTTTTTCTTATACATATTTTTCACTTCTTCTCCTTTGCCTTCGTATTTTGAAGGGCACTTTGTAAGAATTTCCTTAGCGTGAAATTCATCGTCTTTAATTTTACCTTTTGCAACAATCATATCCGCAACATCAAAATTATTAGGTTTTGCTCCGTCGAGGACAACTTTAAGTTCCGTTTTATCGTCATCTCTCATATAAAAAGTAAACGTATTATTGTCGGAGTTATATTTCGAATCTTTTTCTTTAACCCATACGCCTTTAACCTCTACGGTTTTTGCTTTCTTGCGAGCTTCATTAAAAGTAGCATATTCAATTTTATTATCGACAAAAGAAATGAAACCAACGACAATAAAAACAACAATAATTATACCTGCTATTATGAGTTTTATTTTACTGTTCAAAAGTATTCTCCTTTCCGGAAACGAGATCAGCTTCCAGTTTTTTTAAACTTCTATCCATTCTAAAAACATATATAAAAATCCCTGTCCATATAATCAATGCTATCAGGAATACAATATACATTGCATTTTTTTCGAGAAAATCATGCATAATTTTTTGCCTCTGAATTTTTAAATTTAAGATTTTCGATTCTGATTTTTATATTCAACAACCAGAAAAAAAGAGCCGTAAAACTTGCGAGTGAAAATAAAAATATTATCAACATTAGAGGATCCATATTAATCTTACCTTGCGAAACAACCGTATCGGAAGGATGAAGAGACTCAATCAATCGCGGCATAATAAATATAAAAAAAGGAACTGTAACAAATGCAATAATTGCATATACGGACGAAAGTCTTGCTTTCTGTTCCGGATTTTCAATAGCCGAGCGAAGAGAGAAATATGCTCCGTAAATTAAAAGAAGGATAAAAATTGATGTTTCTCTCGGGTCCCAGTTCCAAAAAGAACCCCAGTTAAATTTTGCCCAAAGAGAGCCCGTGACCGTAGCGAGTATTGAAAATAAAAAACCGAGTTCTGCCGAAGCAAAAGCTTTGATATCAAAAAAATGATCTTTTTTCCTCAGGAAACGAACAGAATTAATCATTGATATCAGGAAAGCGAGTACCGCAATCCATGACATAGGTACATGGAGATAAATTATCCTTGCCTTGTCTTCAAGCCCCGGTATATAAGGAATCGGAAAAAGAAAAGTCCCTACAAGAACTAAAGAAATTGCAACAAAGATCAGATATTTTACGAAATTATTCAACCGAATATAATGGATTTTATTGGGGAATAGGTCTTCCCATCATTTCATATATTTCTTCAATTTGTTTTTTATTCCTTATTGCTTCAGCGTTTTCGGGATCAAGTTCGAGAACTCTTTTGTAATGTTTAAGAGCGGGACCGTATTTTTCTTTAGGCGGAATATTGGCTTCAAGCATCAGATAGTTGCCCGCCGCCATATGTTTTTCTATTAATTGTTTTTTGACTGCGTCCGATTTATCTTTTTTATAATTATTTTCAAAATCATAAGCTGCTTTTGAAATTTCACCCGCTTTAGGATCTTTTCCGGATTCTGTCTGCATATCCATCATATTATCTTTATGTGCATTTTCCATTCCGGGTATGTTTTTATGAGGATCTTCAGTTTTTTGATTGCTCTTATTATCCGAAACATTTTTCTTTTCTTCCATCTTAGAGCATCCTACAAGTACGGTCAAAGAGAATAACAAAATAATAATTTTCTTCATAAGTGTTTTATTTTTAATAAAATTAATCTGCAAATATAACGAATTTGAATATTTTAGTATCTGTAATTAAAACAAAAAAAATAAAATATTCGTTTCGCTTTTCTTTAAACCTAAATCATTGATTTAACAATAAAAAATCCCGTTTCCTGAAAGATGAAACGGGATTTTTGATAATAAAAAAAATATCAATTGTTTACATTGAAATCTACTTCTCCGTTAATGTGCCTGTATTTATTAATTATTCTGTTTGTAGAATCTACAACTATTCCATGGCACATCGAGCAGTTTGATATTGCGGGATGCGTTCCGCCCGGTAAGGGATTACCTGTTGCGGGGTTTCCGTGACAGGAACCGCAATTAAGACTTCCCGGTGCAATAAATACAGGTTGGGCGCTCATATTACCGTTGAGAAAATATCCATGACAATAAACATTGGAACATTTTTGTGTATTTCTATCCCACGAAGGATTCGGTGTAACGCCCCATCTTGATCTTTTTGCAAGACTGCCAAAAACGACTTTTGCAATATTCTGACCGTCAGGTCTTATATGATTAGTGTCGCTATATGACGTAAAAGAAGGATGGCATTCAAAACACGATACAACCGCAGAGTTTCTAATTGTTGAATCTGTTGACAGATGAATGTCATGAACTCCGACGCCGATTTGAGTTGGTAGCATATTACCGTTAAGGGCTTTCGGAGGATAAATATGCGACGGATTACCGTGGCACAAATTACATGCTCTCGGACCCGAAGTATGGCAGGTATAACAGGATGAACCCGATTTTCCGCCTTTAAGGTCTGCACCGTGGCATTCCTTACATCCTTCCATACTCCAATTTACGGATTCAATTGCATTTCCGTGAAAGTTGGGTGAAGACGGAGAGTTCCAACCAGAACCGTGAAATCCTATATCGGGAGCGATTGCCGAATTTTCATCAATTCTTCCGCAACCGGTTATTGCAATCCCGAGAAAAGCCGTAATTAAAATAAGATATATATTAATTTTATTCATAGTTTTAAGAATTTACTTTTTAGGATGACAGTAACCGCAGAAACCGATTCCGGACATGCCGTTCGGTCTCGCATTGGGATCAACGTGACAGGAATAACAAACAGATGCTTTAGTATCATGCCAGTTGCCTCTTTCGTCATGCATAAAACCGTTTTCGTGAGTCTTTGGGTTTGTTCCTTTGATACCATCATTGTCATAATGACATTTAACACAAATCGGATCTCCGCCACCTATACTGTGACAGGATTCGCAGGTTTCAATATCTCTTCTCGCAAGAGTAGCGTGAAGACCGCCTCCCGTATTTACTCCGAACGTTGCAAAATTACTCTGAAGGTGACTTGCAGGAGCTATACCTGTCGGTTTGTTGCCCCCGTTAGTATGACATCCGCTGCAAAAAGATTCGGGTTCGTGGCATGTTTTACATTCAAAACTTTTCTGCCTTGCATCGAGACCGTGAGTATTTACATAGTTAAGGGAATGAGCATTAGTCAATTTTTGAAGATTATGTCTGTCCGTTCTTGTTGCCTGATCTTTAGTGTAATACGGAGCATAAAAATCAGTCGGTTTATTATTCCCAGAATATTTAACCGGCTGATGACAGTTTTCGCAGAAATTTGTCGAATGACACATCATACAATTATCGTTTTTCATACCTGTTGATGCATCATAAATTAATTTATGCTCATTCAGGAAATTGGAGTTAAAATGGTCTTTCGGTTTCAGATTTGTGAGATTAGTATGGCATGCTTCACAATTCTGAACGGCTTTTACTCCGTTGTGGCAAGAATAACAACTTTCCATATTAGGATAACCTTCGGGAGAGTCCGAAGCATATTTTACTTTATCAAGTCCTTTATGGCATAACTGGCAATCTTTATCCGAAGCTGCGTGCATTTTGTGAGAGAAAATCAATCCTTTATTAACGGGAGTCAATTTTTTATAGACTCCGTCATAATGGCATAGACCGCATTCTTTAGTGTCTTTAACGTCGTGGCATGATTCACATTGCTTTTTTGTCGGGTTAAGATTATCCGTCGAATTTACCGAATTAAGAGCATTACCGTGACAATCTTTACATCCGAG
>FVAA010790816.1_pt1 | contig 9094 bp, 8 predicted proteins | sample 1504571 | NCBI WGS metagenome assembly FVAA01 (sample SAMEA4475357, study PRJEB15587) | soil metagenome | biome: Soil; feature: Field | place: India | collected 2015-03-11 | depth 0 m
GCTGCGATAATTTTAGTACAAATTATAAAAAGCAAAAATTTCGAATTCGGATTTCATTTTAACAAAGTCGGATTCGGCAAAATTAAAGAACTTCTTAATTATGGTTTGTTTAATCTATTATCAGGAACAGCAGCATTAATGGGACAACGCACAGTTGTTATGATTATAGGTTCAATGCTCGGATTGTCTCTTGCGGGAGCGTATTCTATTTATTTTTATATCGCATCCGTAATATATGTTCCTATGAGATCCCTTTCAAGGATTACAGTTCCCATAATAGCGACTTCCTTTAAGGAAAACGAGTTAATACAAATAAGTGATTTATATAAACGAACTTCACTTCTTCAATTTACCGTCGGCTGTTTAATTTACATCGGTATAATAATCAACAGGCATAACTTATTTTCTTTTCTAAAGAAACCGGAATATATAGATAACTTTATAATTTTTTATTTTATCGGTGCTGCTATATTGATTGATGCCGCAGCAGGTCTGAATTCGGATATAATATCTAATTCAAAAAAATTCAAATTTGATGCTCTTTTTAATATAATTCTGTTAGTGTTTATTTTTACTACTAATTACCTGTTTATTAACTTATACGGTATTACCGGGGCTGCTATTGCTCTTTTAATTTCGTTTACATCAATAAACTTAATAAGATGGTATTATGTATTCAGAGAGTTCAATATGCAACCATTTAATATTAAACATATTTATGTTGTTTTAATTTCTTTTGCGGCATTTCTTTCGGGAAATTATATTCCGCAATCAACAAACATTATTTTTGATATTTTACTAAGAAGTATAACGTCAAGTGCCGTCTTTTTTTCTCTGATTTTATTTTTTAATGTTTCGGAAGATATTTCAGACAAATTCAAATCAATTAAAAACTTAATTTTCAAACGACCTTGAATTACGCTACTCCCATATTATTTCTCGTTTTTAACCGTCCTGACACGACAGAAAAGGTTTTTAATGTCATAAAAAAAATTAAACCCTTACGTTTATATATATCAGCTGACGGTCCGAGAGATTCAAAACCTAACGAAAAAGAAAAATGCGAATTAACAAGAAAGATTACCGAAAATATTGATTGGGAGTGTAAAGTATTCAGAAATTACAGCGATGAAAATCTGGGATGTAAAAAAGGTGTTACAAAAGGCATTAACTGGTTTTTTGAAAATGAGGAAGCGGGAATTATACTCGAAGATGACGTAATTCCGAACGATTCATTTTTCACTTTATGCTCGGAGTTACTGAAAAGATATCAAAATGACAATCGAATAATGCATATCGGAGGGACTAATTTTCAGGACGGGATTACAAGAGGAAACGGCAGTTATTATTTTTCACGCCTCTGCCATGTCTGGGGCTGGGCGACATGGAAAAGGGCATGGAGTTTATACGATGTCAACATTTCAAACTTCAATGCGGATTCATACGAAAAAGATATATACAATTTTATGCCTATTGACGGTCTACGGAAACACTACAAAAAATATTTTGAACTTGTAAAATCGAACAATCTTGATACTTGGGATTTCCAGTGGGTTTATACGGTATGGAAAAACGGAGGATTAAGTATCATTCCTAATAAAAATCTTGTCTCAAATATCGGTTTCGGCGATGAGGCAACTCATACAAAATCAAAGGATGATAATCTTGCTCACATAGAAACAAACGAACTCGGAAGTATTATACATCCTCCATTAATAGAATATTGCAGAGAGGCTGATGAGTATTTTTACAATAAAAAAATAAAGAAAACAATAATTAATAAAGCTGGAACATTTTTGAAATCTCTGAAAAAATGAATATACTTTACGACTACGAAATATTTTCTATTCAGAAATACGGAGGGGCTACAAGATATTTTTATGAAATAATATCAAGAATGCCAAAATACGAAAACTGCCGTGTTAATCTTTATATGGGGAGGTATATAAACACTTACGGACTTGAAGGGCATAAAGATAAATTTGATAATTATTACGGTAAAAAAATAAGACATATTCCGAGAACAAAACTACTTTTTATAAAAGCACAAAAACCTTTTTTTGAAAGATATGCAAACCGATATTCGTGCGACATTTTTCACAAAACATATTACCAGAACTATAATTTAAAACCAAGAAAGAAAACGATTATTACCCTTCATGATTTTACTCATGAAAGATTCCCCGATAATTTTTCAAAATTAGACAAGACACCCGAATATAAAAGGAGATCAATCTCGGAAGCGAACGGAATAATATGTATATCAGAGTCAACCAAAAGGGATCTTCTCGAATATTATAAAGTACCCGAAGAAAAAATAAAGATTATTTATCACGGAAATTCCTTAAAATATACCGTAACGGAAGATAGAATTATAAAAGAGCCGTATATACTTTACGTAGGCGACAGAAGAAGTTATAAAAATTTCGGGATATTGATAGATGCGTTTAATAATTCGGATTTTCTGAGAAAAAATTTTAAATCAGTTTGTGCGGGCGGAGGTCGTTTTACTAAAAAAGAAAAGGAGGATATAGAAAAAGCAAATGCCTTAAATAATTTTATACAGATTGAGGGAAGGGATAAATTACTTGCTAATTTATATCATTATGCCGAGGTATTTGTATTTCCGTCTTTGTATGAGGGATTCGGTATTCCAATACTTGAAGCAATGCATTACGGCTGCCCGATTATTGCAAGTAATTCAAGTTCACTCCCGGAAGTGGGGGGAAATGCCGCAGTTTATTTTAATCCTAACAGTCCGGATGATTTCTCGGAAAAACTGTTAATGATTTTAAATGATAGAGAACTAAAAGAAAAATTAGCAAAGAACGGAATAAACAGAGAAAAAAATTTTGACTGGGAAAAAACTGCTATTGAAACTTATGAGTTTTACAAACAAATTGCAGAATAAATGAACAGAGAACCGATAGTAAGTATAATAACTGTTGTTTATAATAACGCAAAGAATTTAGAGAAAACAATAAATTCTGTAAGAAACCTATCTTATCCAAATATAGAATTTGTAATAATTGACGGCGGTTCGACAGACGATACCATTAGTATAATTAATAAAAACAAAGACATAATATCAAAAAGCATCAGCGAAAAAGATAAAGGCATTTATGATGCCATGAACAAAGGATTAAGACTTTCAGAAGGAGATTATGTATGGTTTTTAAACGGAGGCGACGAACCTTATTCGGCTGATATATTAAACAGAATTTTTGAGATTAATAATGAAGCAGATTTTTATTACGGTGATACGGAAATGATAGACGATGAAGGTTCAAGTTTCGGGAAAAGAACTCTCAAAACTCCACCAGAAAATCTAAATTGGACGGATATGATTAACGGAATGGTAATTTCGCATCAGTCAATAATTGTAAGAAAATCTCTCTGCGAAGATTATAATATTAATTACAAATATGTCGCCGATATAGATTGGACTATCCGAGTTCTTAAAAAATGCCGTTCAATCATCAACACAAAATTAATTATTTCGAAATTCCTAATCGGCGGTTTTTCAAGGAAAAACACAATACGCTCAATTTTAGAGAGATATAAAATGCTTACGGTTTATTTTAATCCCGTTAAAGTATTTTTTAATCATTTTAAAATTACTTATATGTTTATAGTTTATATTATCAAAAAAAGAAAATTACTCTAAAATGCCTAATCTCAAGCTCATAAAGATTAAGGCCGAAATGCTTGCAAGAAAAATCGGCAATAAATTCGGTGTTGACGTAAAAATGACCGATGAAGAAATTTTACTAAGGCAAATTCTTCACAATAATATAGATATGATTTTTGATATCGGAGCAAATACGGGACAATTCGGAGACCTTATTTACAGTCTGGGGTATAAGGGGAAAATGGTTTCATTTGAGCCCTTGAATGACGCTTACAAAATACTTATAGATAACTGCAAAAAACATAAAGGTTGGATAGCGGCGGAAAGATGCGGGATTGGCGAAGAAGACGGAGAAACGGAGATAAATGTATCGGGAAATTCAATAAGCAGTTCAATTCTTAATATCACAAAAAGGCATACAGACTCGGCTCCCGATTCCGAATATATAGGCAAAAAAAAAGTCAAGATTTATAAACTTGATACAATAGGTGACCGATATTCGGGAAATTCCGAAAACATTTTTCTGAAAATCGATACTCAGGGTTATGAAGAGAAGGTATTAAACGGAGCATCAAATTTCATAAATCAAGTCAAAGGATTACTCGTCGAAACATCTCTTGTCAAACTTTATGAGGGTCAGATATTATTTAAAGATATTTACGGGAGAATAACAAACATGGGTTTTGAAATGCACGGAATTGAGCCTGCTTTTGTGGACAAGCAAAGCGGAAGAATACTTCAGGTTGATGCAATCTTCTTCAGACCTTAAAAACTTTACTTATATAAAAGGTAAAACTCAATAGTCCAAACCGCAATAAGAAATAAATTAAATATTATTGCAGTTATTATTGACGGAATCGTTAAAAGACGAATATTTCTTCTCCATCCGTAAGAAAACTTAACCGTTCCGAGAATAAAAAACGGAATCAGAACATAATGATACCTTGAAAGCGCAACAAAAATAAAAAAGGTAAAAAGCCAGAATAATATCTGTCCGTAAATAAAAAACATTTTTTTGCTCTTAATAAGCAGTCCCCATGTTCCTATCAACATTATAATAAAATAAGGTATATTTACAAGAGCAGAAATTAACGGATTAATATTCTTATAAACTTCGGATGATGTTCTTGCTCTTGCTTCATCTTTGGTAAAATACAGAAGTATCATTCTCTCGCTTGAAAACAGGTAGCCGATTTTTTTGAATCCTGTTATGATAAACCTGTGAGGATTTTTAAGTGCATATTCAATGCCTGCTTTATAAAAAGCCCTGTCTTTTTCTGCTTCATCCTGAATTTGAAAAATCGGGTTTGTATCCTCAATTCTGTGATACCATGTACCCGTAGCATCGGGATTACTACCCGACCAAAATGTAGATCCTCCGTGTGTCCCAATAGCAAACGTATTCAGAACGATTTTATTTCTAATAATCCACGGAGTAATTATTAAAACCGAACCCGCAAAAAAAAGTAACGAATACTGAACCGCTTTTTTTAACCTATTCTGTTTGTATCCGTCAAACAACTTTCTATTATAAACAAAGAGAAAAATCGGAACAAGTAAAAGACACGGAGCAAACGAAGATCTGACAAGAACCGCATAACCCGCAATCATTCCGATTAATAATATTTTCCAGTCAATTTTTTCTCTTAAAAAGTAAATAAGGATAATAAGATTTAATAAGCCAAATAATGACTCGGTTAAAATTGTTTGAGAATATAATATATTGGAGGGAAAAAAAGAGAATATTGCAAGCGAGATTATTGATCTCTTTTTATCAAGAAAGTTCAGGCAAAAGTAAAAAAAAAGTAATCCCGTGATTATTTCAAGCAGTGATTGTCCTATCCTAAGAGGGATTTGATCTGCTCCGAATAAAGCATAAAAAAAAGACACGAACAACGGATATCCTATTGTAGAAGTTGCCGTAGGTTTTCCGTTAAGAGAGTATTCGCCTTCAAAAGCAATACTCTTTGCAAGCAAGTGATAATCCAGACTATCGGATCTAATATCAGCAGTAAGAGTAAAGGATAGAATCAGTTTTATAATAAATGATGCCAGCAGAATTAAAACTATCTGCTTTTTATCTTTACTATAAAGCTGTTTGTAATCCATAAAAATCAGGATTTTTCGGCAGTTACTACAATTCCCGTTCCTTCTTTATTATCGCTTATAAGATCAAACCACATAAATAACAGTACAAACCAAATCGTAAAAATATAATAAATCGGTAGTATAAGAATCAGAATTTTTGATATTCCCGCAATAAGAATAGGATACTTGATGCCAAAACGCCACGATATATTACCGAACTTGCCGTAAGTATATTTGAATGAATGCAGTTTTAATCCCGCATTTTCAAGTTTTGAAATTATCTCTTCTTTAGAATAGCCGTTTCTTGCATGCTCTTCAATAAAACTCTCATCGTGTTCGTCATGGGCATCGCTGCCTCCGAGATTTGAAGGAGTATTTATCAGAAGAATTCCGCCCGGTTTTAAAGCATTCGTAAAGTTTTTAAGAACAAGTTCATCTTCAACAATATGCTCCATTACATCTACATTGAGAATAAAGTCAAACTTATCTTTATAACTAATTTTCGTCAGGTCTTCAACTTTGAATTCAACATTATTAAAACCGATTTTTCCAAAAAAATAATTACAGTCCTCGACCTGCTCCTTCTTAACGTCAACAGCAAGTATTTCTGCACCTTTGAAATACTTTGCCATAAAATAAGTATATTGACCGAATCCCATTCCTGCATCAAAAATAATTTTCTTATCCCCTTTCGGAAATATTTCTTTAATTGTTTTTCTTACATGCCATGATCTTAGAAACATAATATCAAGAAGCAGATAAAACACTTTTCTAAGGAATACATTTCGGGATACTATATCTCCGAAAACTTTTTTAACAGGATCGTATTTCAAATCTTTATTTTTTAATTTTCTTTAAACTATTAAAAACCGCATTATAAACAGCATCAACCGATATTAATTCCATACAATTCGGTTTAAAATCACACGTGTTTTTATAACACACAAGACAATCCATTTCGGGGACTATTTTATTAATCAACCCGTAATCTTCAATTTCCGCAGATGAAGTCGGACCGAATAAACATACTACTTTAATTTTAAGAGCGGTTGCAATGTGAAGAGCAAGCGTATCGCCCGTAACAAGAATATCTACAAGATTAATATAAGCCGCTAACTCCCTTAATGAATTATTGTTTCCAGTATCAATAACATTTTTTCCGCTTTTAAGAAGTTCGGCATTAAGCTCAATTTCATTTTTCCCGCCGAATAAAAGTATACCGCAGTCAGGATCTTCGGTCAATTTTTTTATTAATTCTGCATATCCTTCTTTTCTCCATTTTTTAAACTGCCACCTTCCGCTTGCACCGGCATTTATTCCTACTATGCTGCGAAATTTTCCGAGGTTTTTCGCTTTAAAGAATTCTTGTCCATATTTAATCTCTTCATCAGTTAGTTTGAAAATTATTTCCCCTTTTGAATACTCAAGAGAACATATTTCATGTATAATCTGCTGATAAGTCTTTTTATTTTTTGCTTTCAGATTATCAAAAGCCCCCATCTCAAACCACTCAACGGCTTCTTCGTTAAAAGGATAAACCTTACCCTTTTCATTAAGTCCAAAACCTGTTTTCTTAACTGCATTGGAACAAGAGGCAAGAGAACAGCTTTCGGGAGACGGATCAAGATTTATTACTAAATCATACTTTTCCGTCATAAGTCTCGGCAACGTTGACGGAGACTCATAAATTAACACTTCCGAAACAAGTTCATTATTAATAAAAATATCTTTTGCGTTTGATTTAGTAAGCCATATTACCGATGATGAACTATATTTTTTCTTAAGACTATGAAGGATAGATGTTGTTCGCAAAACATCGCCGATAGCATCGAGTTTAATTATCAGTATTTTAAACCCGACTGTTTCATAATAACCGCAATCGCTACATATAACGCCCGTATTCTTATGAGGTTTACATGGTCTATCACCGGGAAAATGTATACAGTCACTTTTTAAAATCATTTATCATCCTTTATAATTGTTTCAATAAGAGCGGGCATTTTATTAAACATGTGCCCGGACAGTTTATTTTTAATATTATTTTCAAAATCAGTTACGGCTCTTGACTTACAGAATTCGGAAACAGCATCGGCTATTGAAGAAGGATTCCCCGATTCAATAATATATCCCGTTAAACCCTGATCGACATCTTCGGCAAGACCGCCTACATTCGATACGATAACAGGTTTTCCGAATCCGTAAGCAATATTAAGTACTCCGCTTTGAGTGGCTTCAAGATAAGGAAGGATAACAACATCCGATGCGGTATAATAAATTCCTACATCTTCATTCGGAACAAATTTTTCAACCACTTTGACGTAATCGGAAATTCCGAGAGTTTCAATCTGCTTAAAATACTTTTCCGAAGAATCGTAAAATTCTCCAACAATAAGAAGTTTAGCAAGAGGATTGCCTTTAATAATTCCGGGCATTGCATCGATAAGGATATTAAGCCCCTTATATTTCCTTACATAACCGAAAAAAAGAAGAATTATTTCGTCTTCTTTAAAACCAAGGGATTGTTTAATCTTAATTTTATCGGGCAAATTATCCGTCCGATAACAATCATATATCGGCAGCGAAGAACGATAAACTTTCTTTTCGGGATATAGATTTTTAAGAGTAGCCTCAACCTTATTAGAAAGCGAAAGAAAGCAATCGGCATTTTTCAATCCCAATTTTGTAAGGTGTTTATCGACAAATCTTCCTTCATGCGAAATAACATTTTCGGTAATGAATAATATTTTATTACTGCCTTTTAGAAGTTTTGATATCACAAAATGCGAAGGTCCAAAAAAAGGATTCCACCAATCAAAAATTATCAAATCAGGATTCTCTTTTCTAATTTCGGTTGCGGTTTTGAACCATGAAAAAGGGTTCACCGAATTAATAATCCTTTTATTCGGAACATTTTTTATTATAAAACCGCTGATATCCTTTTGAGTTGTCCCCGGAAAAAGAATTTTCGGATATAAAAGTTTATAATTTATAACTTTTACATCAAAATTATCTTTAAGAATATCATAAACAAATGATACATAAAGCGAATTACCGCCACGATAAGGATATGCTGGTCCTACAATAACTACTTTCTTTTTCTTCTGCAAATAAATCTACTATTATGAAATTATTTAGAAACAGTTTTAAATATAAAATTAATACTCCTCAATTGTAATTCATTAAAATTTAGGTGATATTGTTTTAATAATCAGATTTTTTTATCTTAATAAAAAATCATTAAAATGGTAACATTAAAAGAGTTAGTAGGAGATAAAAGGCTTCTTTTTGTAAAATCGGGTATGAGCGTTTTTGATACGGTAAAATTTATGGATCTGCATAATATAGGTGCAGTACCCGTACTTGACAACGAGAAAA
>FVAA011693267.1_pt1 | contig 9080 bp, 9 predicted proteins | sample 1504571 | NCBI WGS metagenome assembly FVAA01 (sample SAMEA4475357, study PRJEB15587) | soil metagenome | biome: Soil; feature: Field | place: India | collected 2015-03-11 | depth 0 m
CCGGAAATGGGAAAAAAAAATCTTCTGTCTTGTATAAAATTTTCAATAGTTTAATTAATATTTATGATGTATTTTGAAGGTTTATATTTAAATAATTTGTTCAATTTTTTCGATTATGCAGGAAATTACTAATCAGTTACGCGAACTGTCATATAATCTTTACTGGTCTTGGAGCAATGAATTCAATTCCATTTTTGAGGAAATTAACCGCGATATGTGGAAATGGAGTTCTAAAAACCCCGTTAAATTCCTTGAAGCAATTAATCAGGAATATCTCTTTGATGTTATTGAAAAAAAGAATCTCAGATATAGAATTCATAATCTCTATCGTGAATATAAAAAATATATGCAGGATTCCGATACTTATTTCGGGAAAAAATTTTTCAAACCTGTTTCACCCCGTTTTTCTTATTTTTCGGCAGAATATGGAATTACGAAGTGCCTGAAATTTTATTCGGGAGGTCTCGGAACTCTCTCGGGGGATCATATGAAATCTGCTTCCGATCTCGGAATTCCTCTAATAGGAATAGGTCTTGCATACTCTTTCGGATATTTTAGGCAGTTAATTACCGACGATAACAGGCAGACCGAACTTTATGAAAAAAGTGATTTTGATAAAATGCCTATGAAACTGGTTCTCGATGAGGATTACCGCCCCGTTAAAATCACTATCAATCTGCCCGGAAGAAAACTGTATGCGCAGATTTGGGAACTTAGTATCGGACGAGTTAAGTTGTATCTTCTCGATACATTGGTTGACGAAAATATCGTTGAGGATAAACGTGTTACGGATATCCTTTACGGAGGCGAGACGGATAAACGTATTTTGCAGGAAATTCTTCTCGGTATCGGCGGTATGAGATTAATTGAAACACTCGGATACGATATTAAAGCATTTCATATTAACGAAGGTCATTCTGCTTTTCTTGTGTTTGAAAGAATTAAAAACACTATGAATAAACACGGAATGTCGTTTAAAGATGCAAAGGAATTATGCTATTATTCCAATATTTTTACTACTCATACTCCCGTTCCTGCGGGTATTGATATTTTCCCTAAATGGCAGATGGAAAAGTATTTCAGGGCTTATGCAGAAGAAGAACTTCACATTAGTTTTGAAGAACTTTTTGCCGAAGGGGACTTAACAAGAAATCAGGCTCATAATGATAATTTTAATATGGCTTATCTTGCAATTAATAACTCTAATTTTGTTAACGGTGTCAGTAAACTGCACGGAGAAATTGCAAGAAAAATGTGGTCGCTTCCTAAAAACAGAACTCAGATTACCTCTATAACAAACGGTATTCATACTAAAACGTATTTATCGCCGAATTCTGAAAATCTCTACCGCTGGACATTCGGTAAAGACTGGTATTCTGACGAAAGTATCTGGAAAAAAATAAGCGAACTTCCGTCGGAAAAACTTTGGGATATGAGATGCGCAAACAGAAAAATGCTTGTAAAGTATGTAAGGGAAGTAAGTATTGATAAAATTAAAAGACTTCACGGAACTGATGACGAAATAAGAGATGTTTCAAATGTCCTTGACGAAAATGCTCTGACAATCGGTTTTGCAAGAAGGTTTGCAACTTATAAAAGAGGAACTCTTATCCTTAGTCACCCCGAGCGATTGAAAAAAATTCTTCTTGACGAAAAATATAAAGTTCAGTTAATCTTTTCGGGAAAAGCCCATCCAAAAGACGAAGGAGGAAAGAATTTCATTTCCGAGATTCTCCGTTTTGCTTCGGAAAATAATCTTAAACACAAAATTATTTTCATAGAAAACTATGATATTGATGTTGCAAAACATCTTGTCAGCGGATGTGATTTGTGGCTCAACAATCCCCGCCGACCCCTCGAAGCATCGGGAACAAGCGGTATGAAAGTCGTTGCAAACGGAGGTCTTAATTTCAGTATTCTCGACGGATGGTGGATTGAAGGTTATGACGGAAAAACAGGATGGAAAATCTCAAGTCCCGAAAACGAAAATTCGCTCAATGAAACGGATGTTAACAGATTTGAAAGCGAATCTTTATTTGATACTCTTGAAAAAGAAATAATCCCTGCTTTCTTCGAAAGAGACGAGAAAGGAATTCCTAATAAGTGGATTGAAATAATGAGAGCGTCTATCGCTTCACTTGCTCCTTATTTTTCCACTCAAAGAATGGTAACTGAATACAATGAAATGTTTTATACTAAAGTAAGATAATTTAAAAGTTTAATAATTTTTATTGCTTATGGAGAAAATACTCGTAATCGGCGCTGCCGGTCAGATTGGTTCCGAATTAACTCTCTCTCTGAGAGATATTTACGGAAATGAAAATGTTTTTGCAACCGATATTAAACAACCGCCTCAGGATGTTATTGACAGCGGACCGTTTCAGATACTCGACGTTCTGAACGAGAAAAATCTTGTTCACTTCGTAATCAGAAATAAAATTACGCAGATTTATCATCTTGCCGCAGTCCTTTCGGGAAATGCCGAAAAACTCCCGCTTCAGGCATGGGATATTAATATGAAAAGTCTTCTGAAAATCCTTGATATAGGTAGAGAAAACGGAATTAAAAAAATATTCTGGCCCTCGTCTATAGCGGTTTTTGGTCTTACTACCCCTAAAAAAAATACTCCGCAATTGACCGTAACCGAACCTAATACTGTTTACGGTATAAGCAAACTTGCGGGCGAGAGATGGTGCGAGTATTATTTCAATAGATACGGTCTTGATGTCAGAAGCATAAGATTTCCGGGTTTAATTAGTTATAAAACCGAAGCAGGCGGCGGAACAACCGATTATGCCGTCGAAATATTCTATGATGCCGTTAAGTATAATAAGTATGAGTGTTTCCTGAAAGAAGACGCAAGTCTTCCGATGATGTTTATGCCCGATGCAATAGATTCTACTATCAAACTTATGGAAGCCGATTCGTCAAAGATAACCGTCCGCTCAAGTTATAACCTCGGAGGAATAAGTTTTAACCCGAAAGAAATTTCTGACGAAATTAAAAAACATAAACCTGATTTTGTTATAACTTATAAACCCGATTTCAGGCAGAAGATAGCGGAATCTTGGCCCTCAAGCATTGATGACTCTGTCGCAAGAAAGGACTGGAAATGCAGTTATGAATACGATCTTGCTAAAATGACGGTTGTAATGCTTGAAGAAATTACAAAAAAAATAAACAGTTAATGTTTTGTTAAAATCCGTCCGTGATAAAATCCCTCATCACAGGAAAGGATTAATCTATTTATCTGTTACCGCATTGCTCTGGAGTTCAAGCGGGCTTTTTATAAAAATCTTATCTCTTGATGCTTTCAGAATATCGTTTTTTAGATCGGCAATTGCGGCATTGACGATTTTTATAATATCTCGGCTGAGATTCGGAAAGTTTGATTTAAAAGTAACTCCCGTAGTCCTTCTTAATTCTTTTTTTTATGCGGGGATTCTGATTTTTTTTGTCATTGCTACAAAAATGACGACAGCCGCAAACGCAATTTTTCTTCAGTTTACTGCTCCCGTTTATCTGCTTTTTCTTGAACCGCTTTTCCTTAAAACAAAATTCAGAGTAAAAGATCTCGTTACTGTTGTGATAACTCTGTCGGGAATGATCCTTTTCTTCACGGGGAAACTTGAAACGGGGAATATTTACGGAAATCTTTTTGCAATTCTTGCAGGTATTTGTTTTGCTCTTTTTTCGCTCGTTGCAAAATGGAAACGGAACGATAAACCCGAAGGTGCTATATTAAGCGTCATAACGGGAAATATACTTGTTGCTTTAATATGTTTGCCTTTGGTTATCAATGATTTAAGTCTCAATTCACAGGAGATTATAATTCTCTCTTATATGGGAATAGTTCAAATCGGAATCAGTTATTTCATATTTAATATCGGTATTAAATATGTCAGTGCTACTGAAGCGTTAATTATAGGAATGCTTGAAGCGGTATTTAATCCCATATGGGTATTCATAGGAATCGGCGAAACCCCGAATGCGCCTGCAATTGCGGGGGGAATAATAATTTTTACCGCAATTCTGATACATAATTTGATTTCGGGAAAAAAGAGGATTACTTTGTAGGATTAAACTATAATTTTAATAATCTTTTATTAATAAAATCAATACTATTTTATCTTATAAAAAAAATTTTTTGATATTGTAGTTTAACGTTTTTCCGCTTTGCAATAATGCAAAAATCTGTCTCCCGAAATAATATATCTTGACATAAACTTCACTTTTATATAATTTGATTTTGAATTAAAATATTTTCTTTTGATAAATTTTGATGATACGGAATTTCTCGGAGGTAGCGGGGATAACTCAGGAAACGAAGGCGATATGTCTTATACGGGACCCGAAGACTTTGAGGAACGGATAAATAAATTAATGGATGATAACCGCTATGAAGACGCCCTTAAAATGGTGAATATCTATTTAATCCACAAACCGTATTCATCCGATGCCTTTTTGAAAAAAGCAGTTATTCTCGATAATCTCGGTCGGTTTGAAGAAGCGGCAGAGTTTTATGATAAGGCAATCATACTTAATCCCGATGATGTTGAACTGCACATCAGCAGGGGAATTTCTCTTGAATCCGCAGGTTTCTTTGAAGAAGCCTCCGAGTCATATAAAAAAGCCATTAGGATTGAGCCCGAAAATACCGATGCATTATTCAATCTCGGTCTGTCCTTTGAAAAAATGGAAAAATTCGGTGATGCTGTCGAATGTTTTAATGATGTTATCACTATTAACCCTTTATTCTCGGATGCGTTTTATGAACTCGGTTATTGTTATGATTTCCTTGATTTGCTTGATGAATCCGTAAAAGCATATAGCAGGCATATTGAACTTAATCCTTTTAATTTCAATGCGTGGTATAACAGAGCAGTTGTATATAACAGACAGGGAAAGTTTATGAAAGCAATCGATGATTACGAAATGTGTATATCTCTGAGAAATAAATTTGCACCTGCCTGGTATAATTGCGGAAATTCTTATATGTCCCTTGGTAGATTCAGTAAAGCAATCTATTGTTTCAAAAAATCTGCCGAACTTAACGAAGACGATTACCTCTCGTATTATCATATTGCCGATTCTTATTACGAACTTGAGATGTATAACGAAGCAATTTTATATTTTTCAAAAGCGATTAAGTTTGATTCGGATAACTATGATTATTATTACGGAAGAGGATGCTGTTACACAAATCTCGGAAAACACACCGAAGCATATCGAGACTACAATAAAGCAATTGAGTTGTGCAATGATGACCCCGAATTATGGTATGCAAAAGCGGATACGGAAGTCGCTCTCGGTTATACGGAAAAAGCCGCTAAAAGTTATGAAGTCCTGCTGAAACTCGATGAGGGAAATCCCGAAGCATGGCTGGATTACGGTTATACACTCTTTGATTTACAAAAGTATCAGGAATCTTTATCTGCATTCGAGAAATCCATATTGCTGAACCACGAGGCTTATGAACCTTATCTTGAAATAGCAAAAATTCATTTTCTTAATCTTGATATCGACAAGTGTAAAGAGTTTCTTGAAATGGCTTTTGCTCTGAATCCCGATCTTATGGTGGATTATGATTTTAATGACATTTCAAAAGACAATATCGGTAATATTTTGTCCTGACATAAAATCAGATTTTGATTTTAACGTCGTATAACTTTTTATTTTTAATCTGAACTATCCTTTTATCCTGATACCTTTTTACAATCTCAAAATTATGAGTTGCAAAAATAACGGTCGTCCCGAGTATATTTATATTAATAAGAATTTTAACAATGTCCCTTGCAATAAACGGATCAAGGTTTCCCGTCGGTTCGTCCGCAAGCAATACTGAGGGCTCGTTTATAATCGCTCTTGCTATTGCTACCCTCTGTTGTTCGCCTCCCGAAAGATCGTAAGGCATTTCCTTTAAGTAATTCAATAACCCCATCTTTGCCGAAATATCAAGAACTCTCTTCTTGATTATATCACTGCTTTCTCCGCTTATATAAAGAGGAACTGCAATGTTCTCGTAAACATTTCTGTCATTCATTAATTTAAAATCCTGAAAAACAAACCCGAATTTTCTTCTGTAAAACGGTATTTCGTTTTTATCAATATTTGATGAGTCGTATTCTTCGTTTATTATCTTTCCTTTTTTGGGAAATAAATCAAAATGAATTAACCTCAGCAATGTGGTCTTTCCGATTCCGCTTTCGCCGACAAGAAAAAGAAACTCTCCCGCTCCGATTTCTGTTGAAGCATCTTCAAAAACCGTCTTGCCTTCATAATCAAAATTTATATTCTGTATTTTTATCATTTTTCCTGTGAAAGTTTTAATGCCGTGTTAAATGCCTCCAATGTGCTGTCCGTCTTGGCTTTTCCTTTGCCCGCAATATCAAAAGCCGTTCCGTGTGAAGGCGAAGTCCTTACAAACGGTAATCCTACTGTAAGATTAACCCCTTTTCCTTTAGAGAGAATTTTAAAAGGAATCATTGCCTGATCGTGATAAATTGCGATAACTAAATCAAAATTACTGTACAAACCCGCTCCGAAAAATCCGTCTGCGGAAAACGGACCTTCTGCATTTATCCCCGAATGTTTCAATCTTTTTAATGCAGGAACAAAAATTGTTTTTTCTTCATTACCCGTTATTCCTCCGTCCCCCGAATGAGGATTCAGGGAAAGCACCGCACATAAAGGATTATTAATTTTTGAAATGCTTGAAAATTTTTCCGTAAGACAACTGATTTCTTTATATAAATATTCCTTGTTGATAATGCCCGATACTTTCTTCAGAGGAATATGAATTGTAAGAGGGACTATTTTTAATGTTCTTGAATACATTATCATAAAGACTTTACCGCTACTCGTTTTTTCCCGAAGATATTCGGTGTGTCCCGTAAATTTTAACCTGTTTTTACAAACCGCTTCCTTTGAAAGAGGCAGTGTAACCAAAGCCCTGAATTTTTTTTCAAGACAAAATGTAATTGCTTCGCTTAGCGTATCTATTGATATTTTTCCCCCTGTCTTATTATTTAACCCCGGTTCGGGAGTATAATCCTTGAAAGTTTTTATCTCAATAAAATTATCTTCGGGAATGTTTTTTAATTTTAAAATCTTCGAATAAAAATTTATTGTTTTTCTTGTCCCGATAAATTTAGTTAATCTTTTTTTACTGTCCGGGAGTAAATTAAATAGTTTTAAAGCAAGTTCCGGTCCGATTCCGTTAGGGTCTCCGCAGGTTATTAAAATTCCCTGTTTCAAAATTATTGATTGATTATGAACTTTCGTCAATTGAAATAATCTTTGCGTCTCCCCATAGTCCGTCAAGATTGTAAAATCTTCTTGTCTCGGGCTGGAATATGTGCACTACTACATCGACAAAATCAAGAAGCACCCAGTTTAGACCTGTATATCCCTCGTTATGCCATACCTTTTCTCCGATATTTTTTGTCTCTTTTATTATGTAATCTGAGATTGCTTTAACCTGCATATCTGAGGATGCTGTGCAGATTACAAAAAAATCTGTAACTGAGGTTTTGTCTTTCAAATCAAAAATTTTTATTTCTGTGCCTTTCTTTTGCAATATTAGGTCGGAAATAAAATAAGCGAGTTTTTCGGATGTCATTTATTATTTGTTTTTTTCGGTAAAAGGCTTTAATTGATTGAAATCTTTTCCGATTACCACTGATGCGTCAATAAACTGTGATTTGTTAATTTCCTGAACTATGTCTCTGTAACTTATGCCCAATGCATCCGCAATTCTCTTTGCTTTTACCATTTCTCCTGCTTTATCTATTATATAAGATTTTTCTATGTCCGACGATTTGAAGTTTCCCATATCCACCACATCAAACCCTTTTTCTTTAAGAAAATCCCTGAACCTTGCCGCAACTCTGTTCTCTCCCGTTCCGTTCAGAACATTAATCTGAATTGATATGTTCGGCTGATTAGTGATTTTTGTTTTACTTGTATCTGCCCCCGGCAGTATTCCGCTTGAAGTAGTTCTTGTAAAAAGTGAATAAATAAGGTAAGCAGAAATTGCAAGTAGTATTATTATTGCAATGTTGAGAGTATAATTAAGAACTGACTTCTTAAAGTTTTCCTTCATTATTTTTCAAACCTGTTGTAACCGTAAAACGGATTGTATCTGTAGTAGGGATCGTATCCGTAATATAGATCATCAAGTTTTCGGTATTCGAGTTTAAGATATGAGTTCTCTGATATTTTGTAATCTAATGTGAGCCTTGAGAGCGAAAGCCCGTTTAAATCATTCTGAAGGTCTTTTGAAAACCCGTTTCCTAAGCCCGAACTCACATAAGGAGCGTATTGAAGTTTTACGTCTGCAGAAACATTTAATTTGTCGGAAAACTTATAATTCATCGAGTTAATGTATGACGTGACCGAAATAGTTCCGAAAGCCGAACTTAACATTGATACCTGAAATGAATGATTCATTGTGAAATTCTTCGGATTAAAAATTCCGAGAATAAGGTTGCTTGTTGATTTATTTAGATTTGAATTATATTCGGGCTTTTTGTATTGTGCAAATGCTGTTGTTGAAATTATTGAAATTATGATGATAATTATGATTGATATTTTTTTCACTTTTTTTATTTTCTTATAAAATATATAATTTTATAAAAAACAACAATAAATATAATTTTATATTTGGGAGTTAAGATTTTTATATGGAGTTTGATTAGCGTATAAAAACCGCAAAAATCGGCATTTTGTCAGTAAAAAATATATTGTTTTTTAAAATTATTTAAATTAAGATTGATAAGATTTAGTAATATTATAAAATGAAAAAAGTTGTAAAAATTATACTAAGTTCTTTTCTAATTAATCATTTCTATAAACTTTAAAAAGGGAGACAAAATGAAAAGAAGTAAACTTGTTTATCTTTTTGCTGTAATGTTGATTGCTTTGCTCGCAGTTGGGACTTATATGGCGAATGATGATCCGAAGTCTGATGTTTCACCGTACGTAAAGTTCGACCCGAATTATGTCCAGACAGATACTATTCCTCCTGCAGGATTCCCGTATCCGACTGCGTTTAACTTTAATTATGAGTTAGTCCCGGG
>FVAA010795122.1_pt1 | contig 9071 bp, 7 predicted proteins | sample 1504571 | NCBI WGS metagenome assembly FVAA01 (sample SAMEA4475357, study PRJEB15587) | soil metagenome | biome: Soil; feature: Field | place: India | collected 2015-03-11 | depth 0 m
TAAACAAATAAGCAAAGTATAAAAGAGCAAATAAAACTATCAGGTTTATAACCTTTATCAGTAATGCATTAAGATTAAAAAAATAAAAAAAGATATACATTAGTATATATGTCAAAGGTCTATAAAAAAGGAAAAAATCATCGTTAATGTTAAAAGAAATTAATCTACCGGGATTATCTTTTATAATAGAAAAAATCACATAATCATCAAGCATTAATTTATCGATATTCAAAATCACATAGAGATAAAAAATTAAATTTATTATAAAAAGAGGAATTAATATTTTTGATCTATTTTTCGTATCGGATAAAAAAGTCATTTCAAATATAGCTTTATATAATTTTGTGTTATGTTTTCCCAGGTAAATTTACCAATAAGTTTTCTGACATTCTTTGATTTCTCCTCTATTAATTGTCGGTTATGGAAAAGATATTCAATGATCAATGATAGTCTAATGCTGTTTCCATAATTAACGATATAACCGTTTACATCATTAACAATATATCGTGACAAACCGTTTACCGATGTTATTATGGGTACCATTCCTGCTCCTGCGGCTTCAACGACTGCTATGGGAAAAGGATCATACAATGAAGATGATATAATTACATCGATTTGTGAACAAAATTCCGAATAATCTTCGAGCTGCATAAATGCAAGGTAATTAACTTTGATATGTGGGTTTTTAATTCCAGAAAAGAAATCTTTATTACCGACTACAAAAAGCTCTAAATCACAATCAACCATTTCTAAAGTTACGGCTAAAAACTTAAAACCTTTTTCAGGTCTTGAAGGGTCAGAAATAAAAGCAATCGTTAAAGGAATGTTTTTTTCAACCTTGTATTTTCTTTCCGAGGAAAGAAAGATTTCATCGCATCCGTTATCAACAATAAAAAATTTTTTGGGACTGACGGAGAAGATATTCCTCGTTAATTCGAGCATATATTCGGAAAAAACCGTCACTTTATCCGACAAATAAATATACAATTCTTCCGCAAAAATATTTTTCATAAGATGAAATTTTTTTGCGGGTCTGAAATTTTTATCTTCATAACTGACAACTCCGTGCATTGTAAAAATAACCTTGCAAGAAGATAAAAATTTCCATAAAAATGCAAGCAAAGCAAACCTTTCGAAGGTAATAATATGTATGACATCGGGTTTGTAAGAAAAAAGAAAAATTATGAAAGGTATTAAACCAAGTTTCAGGACTTTTTTATTCCCATTTTCTAAAACGGTTTCTTTTCCGAATAGTTTTTCCTTATATCCGAATTTGGTACCGTCGAAAAAATATTCAATAAATACTGACTTATCTGTTTGACAATATGTATCAAATACTCTCCTGGCTACTTTGTCCGGTCCGGGAAGAATATCGTCAAGGTTGTATCTACCGAGGAATACTACTTTCATTTTTTTTGAAAATTTCCATTTTCGCCTCCGGAGAAACGTCAAGAGTTTTTATATAATTATAAGATGCAAATTTATCATTATTTACAATATCGGCACATATATTATCATAATTTAGTATTGCAGAATTATCCATTACTTTCCATAATATAATCCAATCAGGATTTTTAGATAAAACATAATCCGGGGCAGATCTTTCAAACCAAAACCCAAACCTTTTTCCGTTTCTTGCCACATATTTATCGTTTAATCCGACAAAATCTATGATTTTCATATTATTAAGATAGTAAGGTATAACGCCTGTAGAACCTATTGCCATCAGACTCTTAGTATTCATTTCTTTTTTCATTTCCTGCGCAACATCTTTTACATTATTCCAAAGCAATGTTTCTCTGCTAATTTCTTTTCTGTCAGCGGTTATAAGCGAAAAAAGAGAAATTACTACAATCAGAACATTAACTGTCATAAGGAGCTTTCCCTCAAACACATCTTTTAAATTCAAAAGTAGAAAAGAGAAAACCGGAATAACGGGCACAACAAACCTGAATTGAGTCATCCAGTCCCCACCCGAATAAATAATAAAAGAAAATTGAACAAATATTAAAATAATACAAAAAATAAATGTTCTCTTATTTTTAATTTTTTCTATAAATAAAAATGATAATAAGACTAAAATAAATTGAGGATTGTTTAACAAAAAATTAATAACATATTTTATGCCCTGCTTATAAATCCCGATTTCATATTCTCCTACCAATCCGTTTCCAAGCTTTGCATAGAAAGTATTAGGAAGCCATTCACCGAAGTATAATAATCGAAATGCAATAAATAAGACGAAAAGAATGACATATAATATTAAAGAAAAAAACTTGTTATTTTTTTCATCTGATCCTGTTAGATAATAAATTAATAAAACCAAGGATACTGCTATTCCTTCAGGTCTGGAAATTGATAATAACAAAAGTAAAAGCGGCAAGATAAGGAATACCCTATTATTTTCTTCCGATATTATTAACAAAGAAAAAAGAAGAATAAATGTATGAAGTATAATATCCATTCCTGAGGTGGACCATAAAAGGAAGGGTAAATTTAAAAAACTTATAGACACCGCCATTACTGCATACAATATTCCGTATTTTAGCCCTGTTTTAAATAAAAGGTAAAGAATTGATACAGAAAAAAATAAAGTTGTAATTTTTGAGGCTTCGAGAAGGGGTAACTTTAAAAAAGCATAAAAAGATAAAATTAAAAACCACAAAAAACCCGAGAATCCTTCAATTCTCTCGCCTTCGTTAAAAACAATTCCTTTTCCCGAAGCGAAATTTTCCGCATATCTAAAATAAATGAATAAATCATCAACAAACCATTTAAAGAAAGTAAGTGAATATACCAAATAACCTGCGGTAATAATTAAAAAAATTATTACGGATATTTTATTATTTTTAAACAATTTCTGCATCATCACACAGCAGGCATATTTTTTATATGTCTTAAAACAAAGATTGAATCTGCAGCAAAAATAAAGAATTCTGTTAGAATCGTGATATAAGCAGCCGTAACTATGCCAAAAACAGGAATTAGAAGAATATTCAAAGCAAAATTCAATATGGAGGCTACAATCTGCACATTCATATTAATTTTGAACAGGCTAAGCGCATTAAGCATAATTCCCGCAAGATTATTCAGCCCTATCGGGATAACCGAAAATGATAATATTTTTAATATTTCGGCTGACTTAATATATTTTTCCGAAAACAACGTTACAATTATACTCTCAGAAAAAAAATATATAATAAGTGCAGTAATAAGACATATTACAGAAATTAAAATAAAATATTTTCTGAAGAAAATTTTCACCGCCGTCTTTCTCCTGCTGAGATAAGAAACTCGCGAGAAGCCACCTATAAGAATAAATCCGAAGACAAGAGTTGCCGATTTATAAACACCGTATCCTGCACTATAATAAGCAACCTGTATATTATCGAGAATTCTTGAGATAACAAGAACGTCAATTTTATCGTATAAAAAATTAAAAATGACCGATATTCCTAGCGGAAGCGATAACTTTATCAAATTTAGCGAATCCTTAAAACATATTTTATTTTTTTCCAGAAGGTTGTTTTCTTTTGCTGTTTTAATCAATTTAAAGACATAAAAAATATTGCCTAAGAAAAATATTATAAGTAAAGCAGTTATGTCGGCATACACAAAAGACAATAAGGATATAAAAAGAAGGGTTAACATTCTTGAATAAAGAACAGCAAAAAACTGCTCTTTAAATTTTGATGCTCCGTACAGAGTATAATTAAAAAGGTTCAAAAATGAGAAGAGATATACACTTATTATAATAAGCGTGTAATTTAGAAACGATATTGAAGCATAAAAAATAAAGTAAACCAAATACGAAGCGATAATATAGACTAATCCTGCCACAGTATATAAAATAACAGAGTCAAAAAGCATTTTCTTTTCTTTTCCGCTCCTTGAGGCTGTCTCCTTCTGCAAAAGAACAGGGATTCCAAAACTTGTCAGGGTTATAAGAACATTGCCGATTGTAAAAACCACTACAATATCGCCATACTGAGACACAGGAAATAATCTTGCAAGAATCAGAAAAAACAAAAAAAAGAAGACTTTATCGATAAGATTATTAAATAAAATATAACTTTTTTTCCCTATAATATTTAGATACTTCCCGATAACTCTTTTCAACTCAAAATAAGTTATGATTTATTATAAAATAAGAATAAATAAAGTTGAATAATAGATTGAAAACAAAGGAGAATGAGGTTAATTTAAGTTAAGAACTCAGGCAACTTGAACTCAAAAAAAGAGAAAATATTATTATTTCTTATTTTTCTTTTATTTTTAACTCCGTTTTTTCCTGACGGCAATATAATCGATATAAACACAAAAATAATATTTTTGACGGGTTTTATAGCCCTTTTACTAATCATTTTTATTCCTAGAACAAGTTTCTCAAATATAAATAACCTCTTAATATTTATATTATTACTTGCAGTAATGTTTTTATTTTTCAACTTTTTCAATACGCAATACAAATATTTCATAGTATCTACAGGTTATATATTGTTTTACTTTTGTTTAATTTTAGTTTGGAATATTCTTTTTGACAATTATGAATCTCTTACAATAATAATAAATTTATCTGTAGTATTTACGGTCACTATAATATCTATTCTCGGAATTTCCGAACTGTATTTTGGTATGTCGTTATCGCCACGCCCGGGTTCCGTTCTATCTATAAGAAATTTCGCTGCTGAATACTGCGCAAGTTGTCTTCCTTTCATATATTTTATTTTATTTAAAAATTACAATTCCGATTCAAGAAAAAGCAAACTTATAAATATTTTTTTAGCACTATCATTATACCTTGTATTAAGTTATCTACTGCTTTTGCGGACAAAATCGGGGATATTAGCAGCGGCAGCGGGAATTCTGTTATTCCTTTTTTTAATATTTTTCAATAAAGAAATCTCATTACGAAAAAAAAGTTTATTCATTGCCATAATAATTTTTATAGCAACAGCATCATTTTTTACCGCAAAATCCGAATTGCAGGGGATTGATAAAGAAAGAAAGAATCTTTCGGAAACAATATCTAAATTTACCGATTTCAATTATTCGCCTAATACGGAGAGGATCAAATATGCAGAAAAATCTTTTGATATGTTTAAAAGCAGTCCGTGGACGGGCATCGGAACGGGAAATTGGTTCGGGATGTATTCTTACTTATCATCCAAAGAATTGAGTGACGAAAATGTTGATTTCAATTCTTCGTTAAATCCTCACAATGTTTTTCTTGAAATTCTATCCGAACAAGGGATTATTGTTTTTTGTGCAGTAATATTTCTAATTTTTTACATATTATACCTGCTTATAAAAAAAAGCAAGCAGGATTCGGAGGCAATTCCTTATTTAGTATCTTACATAAGTATTTTAATATGTTCGTTTTTTTCGTTCACTAACAAGAATTTTCCTGTAATGCTTTTATTTACGGCTTGTTTAGGATTTGCACTTTCAAAAAAGCGTAATAAAATAATCCTTAAAGAAGAAAATAAGAACAAAAAAACCGTTTTTAAATTTTCATTATTACTAATAATGGTTTTGCTTCAGATTTTTTTACTTTTTAGATATATTTTCGAAAAAAAATATCTTGAAGCACTTAAATTTAAGGCGCAAAAGAAATATGACTACAGCATTGAATTATTTGCCAATATTAAGACAGATATTTATCCCGTAGATGCAAACAACATTCCCATAGATTACTATGCGGGTGCAGTTAATTTTGAAATGGGTAAATACGACGAAGCATTAAAAAACTTCGATGATGCTTTAACTCTTAATCCTTATTATCCTTCGATATTATCTAACAGAGCATCAACATTATATTATCTTAACCGTAAGGATGAAGCAGAGAAAATAATGCTTTTTTTAAGAGAGAAATACCCTGTTTATTATGAACCGCAGATAAATCTTCTTGCTTTATATATTAATGAAGGCAGAATAAATGAGGCAAAAAAGTTATTCAATGAAATCGGGCATAAGATTCAAATGGATATGAAAATTAAAAATATTGATGTATTTTTTAATATTAAAAAATATTTAGATAATGAAAACAATTAAAATATTAATCCCGATAATTATATTACTGACATCTTTTATTTGTAATGCTCAGACAATAAAAAATGTTGTTCCTGATACAGGAAGACAAAACAGGATTTTCCCGATAAGAGTGAACGGAGCAGGAACCGAGTGGACACTTTCTCCTTATTTTGAAATATATTTTGACAGCACCGGAGTAATAACAAACAATGTTGTTATAATGAATGACACTACATTATCCGCCAACATAATAATCGACGGAAAAGCGCCTTTAGGATACAGGAAAGTAATTGTTGCAGATCAGTTTGCAAATACATACACAAAAGACAGTGCTTTCAGAGTTCTTCTTAATACGCCGATTTCTCCCACATTGATATTTCCATTTAATAATTCAACAAATGTTGTTCCGAATCCTTCTCTATTATGGGATAGTAATGCTTATGTTTCAACATTCAGAACGCAAATTGCCACAGATTCATTTTTCACGGTATCGTCAATTAAATTTGACACAATTACCGCAAATACTCCTCTTTTAGTAAGATTAGGAATTTTAAATTATAACACTAAATATTACTGGAGAGTATCTGCATCAAACTCTCTCGGAACGAGTCCATGGTCAGAAATATTTAATTTTTCGGTAGGACCGATGGCGATTTCACTTGTGTCGGGAACTGCACCGGATAAATTCAGATTATTTGAAAATTATCCTAATCCCTTCAATTCATCAACCGTAATTAAATTCCAAATCGGAGCAAAATCGGATACAAAAATCAGAATATATGATATATCCGGAAAAGAAATCGCTCTGCTCATGCAGGCAAAATTAGATCCGGGCACATACAATTTTAGATTCAATTCGGGTTCTTTATCAAGCGGTATTTACTTTTACACACTTGAAACGAACAGTTATATAGATACTAGGCGAATGATTATAATAAAATAAATATATTCCTATCGGTTTAAAAAGGTATCAGGAAAATTTAACGGACGTAAAAGTAGAAATCGCTACATAAACTATCCATATCGAAAAAACGATAATATAGGATTTTTTAAGTTCAATTTTTGTAATCTTTGAAAGTCCTATTGCCATCAAAACAAAAAACCAGATTGTAAATACATCAAGTTTTGAAAGAAAACTATAAAGCCCTTTACCGACCATTGATTCATTTAAAATCAGTCCCGGGCTTAAATTAGTAAAATCGCCCACTATAATTGATAAAACAATTGCTACTATTGAACCGATAGCAGTAACAATCATCGAGAGACCTATAACATTTAATAACTTCACGTATTCAAAATCTGTCTTCATAATTTTAAAAATTACCAGATAAACAAGACTTAAAAGAAACAGTATAACAAACGGCATAACAATAGTTCCGATATATCCGAATACCTGAAACAGAACGCTTTTGGGGCTTACAAATTTAAGGGATTGTTCAATACTTACATCAGCCTGCTCCCGAGACATTTTTCCGCTCTTGACACTTTCTTCCATCTGTGAAATGATTTTTTCCTTTTGCTGCTGAAACACTTTATCCGTCAGTTGTTCATCCATAGTAAAAAGAAAAGTAGAGATTACTCCTGCTATTATTACTATAATAAGAGGAAGTATCCAGTAATTCTTTTTATTTACTTTTGAAATACTTTCAAATGTTTCACCCGGTTCGGTAAACATTCCCGTAATTGCTTCCGTAGCAGAAACATTTTCTACAGAAATAGATTCTTCGGGTTGCAAAGTTTGATTTTGATTGTTTTCTTCCATAACAGTTTTTTAGATATTATACGAATATAATAATTTTTGTTTCAAATTTACTTATACAATTTATTTACCGAAATATACTTTTCAATTTCGGGAAGAACTAAGTATTTAATTGATTTTCCTTCTTTTACTCTTTTTCTGATATCCGATGACGATATTTCCAAAGAAGGCACTTTCAGGTATTTAACTTTCGAAGAATATTCTGCCGGGGCATCATGAATTGTGAACCCCGGTCTGTTCATCACAAAAACTTCGGACAAAGCAAATAATTTATTAGGATTCTTCCATCTCGGAAAATCTATCAGATTATCAATTCCGATAATCAGAAAAAGTTTAATAAAATCATTTTTATACTGTTCGTGCAACTTAATAAGCGTTTCGACGGTGTATGATTTTTTCGCCGATAAACAATCCTTATACTCAATATCCGATACTTCAAAATTAGAATCAGAGAGAAAGGCAATTTCAGACATTTTATATCTATGCCGATAGTCGCTGACATCGACCGAATCTTTAAGAGGCGGCACACCTGAGGGAATAAAAACCACTTTATCAAGCGATAACTGCTGCCTGATGTCTTCCGCTAAAATAAGATGACCGATGTGAGGGGGATTAAAGGTTCCCCCGAAAATGCCGTATCTTTTCATAGATTTATCATACTTTTAATTTTATCATAAACTTCGTTAACTTCAACAGATTTCAGACATTCGTGAGTGCCCGTATAACAATTAAAGACCTTTCCCGACCAATATTTTTCGTTATCAGTATCTATTGAGGTTTCCGGTGTATAGCAGGGACTGCAACTAATATTTTTCCAGATATATTCGTTTTCTCTTATGGTGTTTTTCGCTTCAGCATCAGAATTCAAGGGTGCAACCAGAAGCGGTGAAGACGGTCCAAAAATACCGAGTGTCTTGTTTCCGAAAGCGGATGCAATGTGCAGAGGACCGGTATCTCCTCCGATAAATATGTCACAGATTGATATTAAATCAGGATTGATTTTTCTAATTGATGCACCTTCAAACAAATTTTTATCGGTCTCATTAATCTTTTCCGACTCATCTTTACCTTCAAAAATTATAATATGAATTTTTTCCGAAGAAGATAATTTTTCTACAAGTTCAACATATTTATTAAAATCCCATCTTTTAATCGTCATTACTGTTCCCGGATTAACTCCTCCGAAAGGAAATATTCCGATAATCGGTTTATTATCAGGAATGCCATTAGCAGACTTAATCTTTTCTGCGGGATTTACTTTTTCAAGTTTAGGGAGTCT
>FVAA010219567.1_pt1 | contig 8872 bp, 6 predicted proteins | sample 1504571 | NCBI WGS metagenome assembly FVAA01 (sample SAMEA4475357, study PRJEB15587) | soil metagenome | biome: Soil; feature: Field | place: India | collected 2015-03-11 | depth 0 m
GGTGTACCGCAAGCTGTACTACCTGTATAATCTATTCCTGTTGATAAATTACTAATAGCTAAAAATAAACTATTACCAGATGTAACCAATTCTCCTTGTGGAACTCTAACTTTGCAACTAACTGTATTTGGAATATTATTACTATTAAATTTAATTCTTTCATTTATTGCACAATTAACTAATAGATTTGATAGATTAGCATCTATAGCTGCCTGAGCATCTTTTTCTCTTTGATTTTGGATTAGATAATTAATACCCAGAATAGAACCAGCCAAAATAGCCAGCGAAAGAACTGAAACCATTATTACATTCCTCCTTTTTTTGCTATTAGCATTAACAAAGTTGGAATTAATAAAACGAGTAAAAAAGTTAGTTTTTTTGGTTATTAAACTATTTTTTTGTTTTTGTTTATCCAAAGACATAATATTTTTGTTTTTATTTTTAATAAAAATTTTATTTTATAAATTAATTATATATTATATTTTTTTTTCTTGCAAATTTATTTTAACCTTATAACATTGTTACACCAGCAAATTGAAGCCTATAAGTATCAAAAAAGTAGTAGCTTTCGGTGGGTATTATAGTATCTACTTCGTTAATTGTTGTATATCCTTGTGCTCTAATTTTTAGATCAATGTTTAAATCACCATTATTAGTATCTGTGATATGTTTTTTCTTAATTATTCCTTTACAAACATTATCTATGCTAGGAGCAGTACCAATATTAGTAAATTCTACACTATCACCATCACCATCTACAATTGTAGGTGTGTCTTCCGCAGCCAAGCCTTGTAGACCTTTCCAATCATTCAAACCATATTTACTAAAATAAAAGAAACATTTGTATTTATTGACACTACCATTAGAATTAGTATCATTAATTTTATCTTGAGTTATATTACCTATTTTAATATTTTTTAGAGTAGTAGAAATGTTGTAATTTAATTTAAAATTAGGTGCATCTTCCTTTGTTGGATCAAATTCTATATCTGCGGTATAAGAACATTGCTCTGGTCCTCCACACATATAAGTATAGGTGTTATAAAATTCATAAAATTCACCAGCTATAGCTTGATCACTACTATTATACCCTTGGAGTTTGACCTTGATATCAAAAATATCACTATTAGTTAAACCAGTAGCAGTATTAATATGTCCAGTTTTTTTAAGAGTCATAGCACATTGATAGCTGGCATCCATATTAATAGCTGTACCATCACTATTGTTTATGCCTGTTGGAGTAATAAGTCCTTTCCAAACATTTTTATTATATTCACTAATAAAGAAAAAAAACTTAAAACTACTAACCCCTTATTCAAAAATAAATTAGCACCAGTTTGGTTGGCAATGGTTAAATCGCTAATAGTAACAGTTAGATCTTCATCAACATTAGATTTCAAAATATTTTTTTGTTTAGAAAAACCAATTGTGGCACTATTAGGACATTGATCTTGACCAGTGCAAGTACCTCCATAGCCAAAAGCACCATAACCAGTTATAGTAGAGGCTTTAGCATTTTTTTCTTGTAATCGATTAAAATATAAAAATCCAGAAATAAAAAGTGAAATAAGACTAATTATCAAAACAGTAACAGTAAATATATTTTTATTAACATATTGTACTATATATCTTGTATTTAGTATATATCTTGTATTTAGTCTTTGTAAAAAAGATTTATTTCTATTTTTATTTAAAAAATTTGTTTCTATTTCAAAAGACATATTTTTATTTAAAGATAAGTTTTTTTTATCTCTTATATCTTAATTACATTATATTAAATAAATATATGCAATTTTTTTACTAATTTTATTTTTCTTCACTATCATTTTGGTTAGAAAATTTAATCAAAATTACTGATAATAATTGAACAAATTGAATTATTGATAAAATTAAAACTAACCACCACCAATTATTAAAATCACATTGTTCATTTCTGATATTTATATATGTATTAAGAGATAATAAAAGATTAATTAAATTAGCAACTATAATGATTATTTTGATGATCAAAGTATAACTAATTATAGGAAGAATTAAAGATAAAACGATAATTAGAATTATAACCCAAATTAGCCAATAAGGAAAATTATCATTTGTGTTACATTGTGTAGTATCTTTTGAGGTTTGAGATAGAGAAGATGATAATGGTGACGAATTATTATTTTTTGAACTATAACTAGAAAAAGATGTGTTAGATGATTGTGAATTAGATGATAAAATAGGGGATGATGAGGATGAACTACTGCTAGTGGAACTACTACTTGATTCTTCTGTATCAGAAGCAAAAGTAAAAATTTGTTCTATAAATTGATTTTGAAAACTTCTACTAATTTGAGTTTGACTAGACGATGAAGTAGATATTTGCCCATTTGAACTAGAGCTAGAAGATTGACTTGTTATACTACTAGATGAAGAAGATGAAGAACTAGATAAGGATGAACTAGAAGAAGAACTACTTGAACTGGTGGATGATGAAGTTGATGATGAACTATCAGAACTTGAGGAACTAGAAGAGCTACTATTATCAGAATTAGAAGAAGAACTAGAGCTACTACTACTACAGTTTGTATTAATTATTTGAATAGAAATAGCATCTTCAAGTTGACTTGTGTTATTTAATTCATCTTTGGTAAAAACCATTATTTGATATACACCATCTACTAAACTAGAAATATCAAAATTTGTAGTAAAACTACCATCTGTATTGATTTCAGTTATTAAATTTTCATCTATTAAATTATCATCTGCATCTAATAATTGTACTTTTATTTCTATTACATCAGATAATGAATCAATAACTGTACCTGTTACTTCTAAACTACTTTGACATTCAAATATATCTTGTGCAATTGGTGTAGTTATTTCAATAGTAGGTCCAGTTGTATCTATTAATAATTCATCAGTAGTAGTATCTGTACCTGTATTATTACTACTATCTTTTGCTGTGGCAATTATATCATAAAAACCATCTACTAAGGCTGGAGTAATAGTATTATCACTCAAAGACCAAGTTCCATCACCATTATTTGTGGCATTATATTCTGTACTATTAACTTTTATTTTGATTGTAGCAGTATAATCATCAATAGTACCAGTTAATTTTGGTGTAGTGTCAGTAGTTTGTAAATAATCTATTGTTATAACTGGTGGTATAGTATCATCAATATTATTAGTAGCATTTTTTGTAGTTTTTGCAACAATTCTTTTTTTTATTACACTATTTCCATCGGTTTTTCTAGCTATGGTTTCATTTAAATTAAAAGTACCCAAATTTACTTCTCCAACTATAGTTGAGCTACTTTTATCATCATAAGAAATTTGATCTACAATAGCATTTGAGGGATTTAAAAGAATTACAGTATCTCCATTATCAGCTAATCTATTACCAGATGGCCAAGCTATGCCTTGTTCAAATACTAAATAACCTTTTGCTGGTATGATTAAATTAGTATTAATATTAATATTTTGACTATTTCCTGTTTTGGCTAATTTTAAAATCCAACCATTAAGATTAATACCAGTATTGTTAGAATTGTAAAGTTCTACCCATTCGGTGGTACAGTTAAAACAAATTTCATTAATAAAAACACCACTACCAGTAGTAGGTTGAGGGACAGGGGTTTCTACTATAGCAAAAATAGTAAAATGATCAGCTTTTATTTTTACTTCTTTGTTAGTTATAGATATTGGTTTGGTAGGATAAAAATTAGTTCCATCTTCAGAATAAACGGCAGTTACATTAGTATGACCTAAAAAATTAATCAAAGTTAATTCATAATTAAAAGTTTTGTTAATCAAATTAGAATCTATTTTGACAGCTTGATATTCTTTACCTTGATAGTTAATTTCTGTATTTTGAGCTATTAAATAAGGTTTATTATAGTTTTCTATTTTAGAAGTAACTTGTTCTTTAATTCTAAAAGGAAGATTAAAAAAATTTATATTTCCTAAATTTGATAAATTATAATTTATATTCGGTTTTAAATTTTTAATTTCAATTTTTTTCTCGGTTTTTATTTTTGATGTTTTTGTATCTTTAATAAAAGTATTATATACTGATAAAGTATAGTAGAATGAACCTAATAATAAAGTTACAAAAATATAAATACCAATTATTATTAGCATTTTTTGATAAATTCTAACAAATTTAAATTTTACTAAAACTAGATTAAAATAAGAAGACATATAAAATTGATATTATAAATAAAAAAACAAAAAATGTTTTAATATAGTTATTTTAAATAAAAAAAAGGCAAAAAAAAATAATAACCCAACATTTTTTAATTAGGTATTTTAAAATATTTGATTTATTTTTAGGTAAAAATAGAGAATTTAATAAGAATTTAATAATTTAATAAAAAACTCTATATTTTTTAAAAACAAAAAATAATTATTCTATAATTTATAAAAAAAGAATAAAAATTAATTGATAATTATAAAAACAAAATTAATTACTAAACAAAATAATTTATTTGTAGTAGTTGTAGTAGTAGTTAAATTTATTACAATTCTAGCTGGAATTAAGCCTATCTATAGCACAAAAAAAAAACAATGTCAAAAGTCTCATTTTTTAAAAAATCCCTATTATTTAAGTTTTTTTGTAACTATTATTTTTTTAATTTTTATTTTATGGATATTTTTTAAAACAAATTAACTAATTTACCAAAATTAATATTTTCGTTATATTTCATCCCCAAATTTTGAGCTATTTTTTGCCTTAATTTATTATCATTTGGCATTCTTAAATTACCACTAAGAGTTAATCTACCAGCAAAAACATTAGGTTTTGGATTTTTAGTATTTTTATTTTCATTAGTAAAATTTAAAATTTCATCTATACTTTTATTTTTATACGAAGAATAAATAGCTAGTAAGATAGCCAAATCTAAATTATGATCATCTACTTTACCTACATTACCCAATAATTGTAAATATACATCATTTTTTAAAATATTAATATGCATATATTTAGACATTATAGCTAATATCAAATTAAGTTTGGTTAAACTAATTCCAGATACTTCTCTTCGTCCAAAAGACTGGTTAGAATCAGTTACTAAGGCCTGAATTTCTACAATTAAAGGTAAATTTTTTTCTATAATTATACCATAACAAATGCCATTACCATTTTCTAAATTACCTAATAAAGCTAAACCGGGATTAGTAATTATTTCTAGACCAGTAGGTTGCATTTTTAATAAAACTTGATTATTGGTGCTTCCATAACGATGTTTACTAAAAGTGATTGTTCTTAAATCTGTTTGAGTAGATTCAAGATTTAGTACCGAATCTACAATATGTATAAGTGTTTTTGGACCAGCAATTTGACCTTCTTTAGTTACATGTCCTACTAAGATCATAGTAATTTCTTTTTGTTTACTGATAGCTAGTAGTTGATTGGCAATATAAGTAACTTGACTAACACTTCCCGGGCTACCACTAATTAATTCACTAGATATGGTTTGTATAGAATCAATAATTACAATTTCTGGTTTAAAAAGCTCAATTTTATCTAAAATTTTTTCAAATTTATTTTCACTGTCTAACCAAATATCCACATTAATATTGAGTCTTTTAGATCTTTTGGCTACTTCAATAGTAGATTCTTCTGCTACGAAATATACACATTTTAAATCTGATTGGGTAATTTTTAGACCTCTTAATAATTGAAGACAAAGTGTAGACTTACCTAAACCTGGTTCTCCAGAAAGTAGAATTAAACTACCTTTAGTAAGACCTTCATTCCAAAAATCATCTAAAATTTTATTACCAAAAGAGTATTTAATAGTAGATAAGTTATTTTTATTAATGTCTTCAATAGTTTGAAATTTAAAATTTTTTAAGTTATTATCTATTTTTGCCTTTAATTCAACAAAAGAATTCCATTTTTCACAGTTTGGGCATTTACCTAGCCATTTAGGAGAAATAAAATTACAATTTTGACAAGTAAATTTAGTGGACTTAGAATTTTTTATTGACATAATTATTAATTATTAATTATACTAAATTAGTAATTATACTATTTGTTTTTCTTTTTAATTAAAATAAAATTTTATTTTTTAAAGTATTTTTTAAATCTACTTTTTAAGTAGTTCCAGAAAAATAAATGTTCTATAAATACACACTTTAATATTTGATAAATATTTACATTTTAGTCTTTATTTTTTTATAAATCTTGTAAAGATACAAAAATATATTCGTAAGTAATAATATAAAATTATGACTGATAATTATGATAATAATAACAAAAATATTAATTTTAACCAAAATCAGTTGGAGAATGATGATTTAAAAATTTATGAGAGCTCTGATTTGAGTCAAGCAATAGATTTTAAAAAAGAAAATACTAATTCTGAGCAAATTAACAATAATCAATTTGATAACACAAACCAAAACAATCAGTACAATGATAACAATAATGCAAATAATAATTATACTTCACAGTTTTCTAATCAAAACCAATACGATCAAAACCTTGTAAATAATTATTATCAACAAAATAATGACAATAATTCAGATTTAATTGAAAATCAATATTTTGGTATAGATCAACAACAAACTTCTAATAAAACTTCAAAAGTTAATGCTTTTGATAAAATTAAAACTTTTTTAATAAAAAAATGGTGGTTAGTTTTATTATTATTAATTGGTATTTCTTTATTATTTCTAGGAATTTGGGCTAATATTACTAAACCACAAACTACAAATAATACTAATTTAAATAACAGTTTTACTAATGTTAAAGGTGTAATTAATGGTCCTAGTAATTTATCACAAGGTACACCAAGTGAATGGCAAATAGAAATAGAAAATTTTGAATCTGTACCTATTACAAATATTACAGTTGAATTAGATTTTGATACAGATTTTCAATTTTTAAAAGAAGTTAGTCCAAGTAGTGAAAATGCAAATGGTACTCTTTATAAAATTGCTAGATTAGATCAATATGGGGGTAGAGTTAGTAATACTAAAATTATCTTTCAAGGTGTTTTGATTGGTAGAACTGATGTAGAAACAAAAATGAATGGAAAAATTACTTACCAAGCTGAAATAAATGGAAGATTAAGTAATTTACTTAGTGTTAATTTAAGAGAAAGTAGAACAAAAATTACTAATCCAGAAATAGATTTGACTATGATTCCTACTGTAGAAGAAGTTCAAAATAACGGTCAAGCTGAATTAACTGTAAAAATAAGAAATACTACTGATAAAGAAATAAAAGACTTACAATTAGTTATAGAATATCCAACAGGGCAAAATAATTTTACATATACTAGTTCTAGTTATACTTTTAGTAATATTACTAATCCAGTAACTACACCAACATATGGTAATAATACATGGGAAGTAAAAAGAATTGCTGGTGGAAGTGAACATATTTTAAAAGTTAGTGGTAAAGTTATAGGTAGTGATAATACAAAATTAAATTTTAAAGCTAGTTTAAGCATAAAAGCCAACAAAGAATATAGAGTAATTAAAGAAACATTAAAATCTATTACTATAATTTCTCAACCGATAACAATTAGTACTAAAATACAAGGAAAAACTGAAACCAGTGTTTTTATACCCGGAGAAACTTTAACTTTTGAAGTGACTTATAAAAATGATAGTAATAGAACTATTAATAATCTAATATTAATTGCTGGTGTTGAAGATATAGCTAATTTATTAGATTTTTCTACTTTAGACTTTAATTCTGGAGAAAGGGGTGTAAAAACTGGTAATCAATTAACATGGAAATCTCCTCAATTAGTTCAGTTGCAAACTATTAGACCAAACACTGGGGCTACTTATACTTTTAGTGTAAAAGTAAAAGAAGAAGATAAATTTTTAAATCTTAATTTAGATCAAACAAAGTATGTTATTAGAAGCAACCTTTCTGCTACTGCACAAGGTTTGGAGCAAATTAGTATTTCTAGCCCTTTCTATAAAGCTAAGGGGAAATTAGAATTTTTTCAAGATAATGTAGTTTTTAAAGGAAAAAATATTACTAATAATAAAGAAATATATACAGTTACTTGGAGAATTAGAAGTTGGCAAAATGAAATTAGGGATGTAAGGTTAAAAACTATTTCTACTTTAGATTCTAGTAGCTGGTTGGATAGAATAGTTCCCGAAACTTCAAAAAGTAATATTAGTTACAATCCCTTAAACGGTGAGATAATTTGGAATGTCGGTACTATACCTAGTTATACTGGCAGAAAAGTTGCAGAAATTGTTATAAGTTTTGATTTGGAAGTATCCAAAGAAGATTCTAAAGAATTAACAAAAGCCCCAGAAGTTGTTGGAACAGATTTATTTACTGGTGAAAATTATAAGATTACCGGCAAAACTACTACTTATCGAAATTAATAAAAATATAATTTAAATTTTTAAATTATTCTTGTTTGAATATAAAATATTGTTTAATAAATAAAAGTATATAAAAATAATATGAATTTTAACTCAAAAGAGGTTAAAGTAAAAATTTTATCAGATCAGGACAAAAAAGTTTGGGATTCTTTTGTTGATAAAAGCCTATTTGGTAGTTTTTATCAAAAATGGTGGTGGGGAGAATTACAGCAGAAATTAAAGAAAAGAGTTTTAAGGATTGCTGTTATTGATAAGTATAAATTAGTTTTGGCTTGTCAATTAATTTTGGATTACGATCCAGTTTTTGGTAAATATGGAAAATCTTATCATTCTTTTGTTTGTCAGACAAAAATAGATTTTGAAAAATATTCGCCATATATTATAAATTATCTTTGTAATCAAACAAAGTCTTATAACTTAATGGGTGTTGATTTTAGTTTAATTACAAAAATAGATTTAATTAAAAATTCTAATTCATTGTCTATTTCTAAAGAAGAAAAAGAAGATAATTTAGATACTG
>FVAA010125620.1_pt1 | contig 8821 bp, 15 predicted proteins | sample 1504571 | NCBI WGS metagenome assembly FVAA01 (sample SAMEA4475357, study PRJEB15587) | soil metagenome | biome: Soil; feature: Field | place: India | collected 2015-03-11 | depth 0 m
AATGAAACATATAATTCTCTCGATGCAGAAAATGTAATTAACGAAACTTTTGACGCTTTTTGCAAAGGTAATTTCTGTGTTTCTGATATTAAAAAAGCAGTCAATTGTCTTTTGACTGAATACTATTTAAAATTACGCTCTAATTTTTTCCTTGCAGAATATCTTCCTGCTGCTCATTTATTATTGGGTGATTATAAGTTGATTTTTGAAGGATATGAAGACCTTGGTAATTTATCGGTTGAAGAAATCGCAATAACTGCTTCATCTTTCTTTAAGGATGATTATAAAGTAATTCTGAATTTTAAGCCTGCAGATGTAACGCAAGTATGAACAGAATTAAGTATCCTATTCCCGGCAAAATAAAAGAAATTACCTTTCCGAATTATAATAAATTTTTACTTTCCAATGGTATTAAATTTATTTATGTAAAGAATGAATCTTCACCTTTATATGGTCTTAGATTTTATGTGAATTCGGGTTCTTATGAGGATTCTTTTGTAGGAAATGATAAAACGGGTACCGCAAATCTTGCAGCGGAACTTCTGCACAGAGGGACGGAAAAAAACGATGCATTAAAAATTGCTTCTGAAATTGATTATTACGGACTTCTTATTAATTCAGGTGCTAATTACGATTATTCTTTCTTGTCATCTTTTGTTCTCGGGAAATATTTTGATAAGGTTTTTGATCTGTTAATAGAAATTATTTTCCAACCTACTTTTTTATTCCCTGAAATTAAGAAAAAGAAAATTCAACTGGAAAATATTCTCCGTTCTTATAAAGACGATGTGTCTTACCTTGCGAAAAGAGTTTTTTTGAAAAATTTATACGGAAAGTGTCCTTATGCCGAAGACGATGAAGGGACGTTAACTTCAATACCGAATATCGGAAGAAATGATTTATTCTCTTATCATAAAAAATTTTATATTCCCGAAAATTTGCTCATTTCTCTCACTGCGGATCTTGAACCCGATGAAGCGTTCAAATTAATTGATTATAAACTTGGACACTTAAAAATGTTTAATCCTGAGGTTTGTAGGAAATTTTGCGATTATCCTTCATCTCAATCGAATAATATTTTTATTATAAATAAGGATGAGGCAGTTCAGTCTTCAATAGTTGTCGGGCAGAAATCTATCAGGAGAAATCATAAGGATTTTTTGAAGATGGCTTTGCTCAATACAATATTGGGAGGATGTTTTACTTCGCGGATTAATTTGAACCTTAGGGAGTCTAAAGGTTTAACATACGGAGCAAGAAGTATATTGAACGGAAGAAAATTCGGAGGGGACTTTTATGTTGAGACAGATGTTAGTAATCAAGTAACGGCAAAAGCAGTCAAAGAAATAATTAATGAATTTAAGAATCTGACTGAAAAAGAAATCGGCAAGGATGAAATTGAAACGGCGAAAAATTTTTTAATAGGAAATTTTGCGATGCAATTTGAGAACTCTGATAGTGTTGCTGATTTGGTCTTGAATTCCGAAATATTCGGTCTTGGTGAGGATGATTTTTTAAATTATTCTGATAATATAAAAAGTATTTCTGCGGATGATTTATACGAGACAGCGGAAAAATACATAGGAAAAGATTCTCTAATTATCTCTGTTGCGGGAAATGCAGAAGAAATAACGGAACAATTGGAAAAAATTGGCGTAGTAAAAATTATTAAAGACATCTAAAATGAATGAAACTAAAATAGCGGATACCCTTGAGAAGCAATTTAATATTCTCAAAAAAGAAATATCAAAAATAATCGTAGGACAGGACGAAGCCGTTGAACAGATCTTTATTTCAATTTTGTCAAAAGGTCATTGTTTGCTTATCGGAGTACCCGGTCTTGCAAAAACTCTTATAATCAAAACTATTTCTCAGGCTCTTGATCTCAAGTTCAGCAGGATTCAATTTACTCCCGACCTTATGCCTTCTGATATAACGGGAACCGAGATTTTCGAAAATAATCCTAAAGGAGAAAGAAGTTTTAGATTTATTAAAGGTCCTTTATTTGCAAATATGATTCTTGCCGATGAAATTAATAGGACTCCGCCTAAAACACAATCGGCTCTGCTTGAGGCTATGCAGGAAAACAGGGTTACGGCAGCAGGTATATCTTATGAATTGGAGCAACCGTTTTTTGTCCTTGCAACACAAAATCCTATTGAGCAGGAAGGGACTTACCCGCTGCCCGAAGCTCAACTCGACAGGTTTATGTTCGATGTTTTAATGGATTATCCCTCCTTTCAGGATGAAGTCGAAATTATAAGAAGAACTACGAGTTCTTATAGCCCTGTCATAAATCCTGTGATTTCTAAAGAGGATATCATTAATTATCAGGACCTAATAAGAATAGTACCTGTTTCGGATGAACTCGTTCAATATGTTGTTTCGGTTGTGGAAAAATCCCGACCTTCAAACCCTAAAGCACCTGAATTTGTTAAGAATTATCTGAATTGGGGAGCTGGTCCGAGGGCATCACAATATCTTATACTCGGTGCAAAAGCGCTTTGTTTGCTTAACGGCAGATTGACTCCTTCTGCTGATGACGTGAGGAAAATTGCTAAACCTGTTTTGAGACACCGATTAATATTGAATTTCAATGCTGAAGCCGATAACGTCAAAGTTGAAGAAATTATAAAAAATCTTTTCGCCTGACAATCGGAAATAGAATTGAAAATTTAAATACTTAGTTAATATTCTTTATATTGACTTTATTTTCAAATTTTGGTATTTTGAAGTTTGCAAATTTTTTAACCTTTTGATAATACTCAAATAATTGCTTTTTAAATAATGGCTTTACGAAAATTAAAACCGACAACACCGGCAACGAGATATTATTCGATATCTTCTTTTGAAGAAATTACAAAAGATAAACCGGAAAAGTCGTTAACGGCACCGCTTAAAAAATCAGGCGGGAGAAACAATCACGGAAGAGTAACTTCGAGGCACAGAGGCGGCGGTCATAAAAGAAGATACAGACTTATTGACTTTAAAAGACTTAACGAAGAAGAAGCAAAGATCATTGCTATTGAATACGATCCGAACAGATCAGCAAGAATTGCTCTTATACAATATGGCGACGGAAAGAAAGCCTATATAATCGCACCCGACGGAGTAAAGGTCGGAGAAATTGTCCAGTCATCCGATGAAGCGGAAATTAAAACGGGTAATACAATGACTCTTGCCGCAATTCCTGTCGGTACCTTTATCCATAATATCGAACTTAAACCGGGTAAGGGAGCGCAGATAGCGAGAAGTGCGGGTTCATCTGCTCAAATAGTCGCAAAAGATAATGACTATTGTCAGGTTAAACTTCCTTCGGGAGAAGTAAGAATGATAAGAAGTATCTGTAAAGCCACTATCGGAGTCGTCAGCAATACCGACCACGAAAATATAAGCATCGGAAAAGCTGGAAGAAACAGATGGCTTGGCAAAAGACCTCATGTTAGAGGCGTTGCAATGAATCCTATCGATCATCCTATGGGCGGCGGTGAAGGAAAAACTTCCGGCGGAGGTCACCCGGTTAGCCCCTGGGGACTCCCTGCAAAAGGATATAAGACTCGAAAAAAGAAAAATATTACCGATAAATTTATCGTTAAGAAAAGGAAATAAAAAATGTCAAGATCTCTAAAAAAAGGTCCTTATATAGATTATAAACTTCTTAAAAAAGTAGAAGTTCAGAATGAAAAGAAGCAGAAAAAGGTTATAAAAACTTGGTCAAGGTCTTGTACCATTATTCCCGATTTTATTGGTCATACTTTTGCAGTGCATAACGGGAATAAATTTATACCTGTATTTATAACAGAAAATATGGTAGGGCATAAACTCGGCGAGTTTTCTCATACAAGAACTTTTAGGGCTCATTCGGGACAAAGAAAAGAAGAAAAAGCCGGAGGTGTGAAGTAATGGAAGCAAAGGCAGTAAAAAGATATATCCCTTCTTCACCCCGAAAAATGAGACTTCTTGTCGATCTCATTCGAAATAAAAATGTCAGGGACGGAATTAATATCATGAAGTTTTCCAAAAAAAGTCCCGCAAAAATAATTGAAAAGACTATATTATCTGCTTATTCAAATCTTATTGGTAAACTTGATACCGGTAAACTTGATATGAGCGATGTTATTATAAAAGAAGCATTTGTAGACGGGGGACCGGTGCTGAAAAGAATGTTACCCGCTCCTCAGGGTAGAGCATACAGAATCAGAAAAAGATCTGCTCATCTTACGCTTGTCGTTAAAAATATCGAGGAAAAGGAATCTGAAAAGACTCAGGTTAAGAAAAACGAAACTAAAATTAAAGATACTAAATCACCGGAATTAGAAACTTCGGATAATTCTGCGGAAAATATTGAGCCGACCGAAAAAAAAGCATCTGAATCTAAAACGAAGGTCACGAAATCAAAAGGTACGAAAGCAAAAACAGAAAAAACCAAAGATTCTAAATCCAAAGAAACTAAATCCAAAGTAAATAAGAAAAATTAAGGAGATTTTTTGGGACAGAAAACACATCCTATAGGCTTCAGACTCGGTGTTATTAACACCTGGGATTCGAATTGGTTCGATAAGAAAAAAGGATTCGCTAAAAATCTTGCGGAAGACGCAAAAATCAGAAACTACTTAAGAAAAAGACTCGATAAAGCCGGGGTAGCAAAAGTTTTTGTGGAAAGGACATTGAAAAAAATTACGCTTACTATCAGCACGTCGAGACCCGGTTTTGTTATAGGTAAGAGCGGTCAGGAAATTACTCAGATTGAAAAAGAGTTATCTCAGATAACGGGAAAAGACGTTAAAATCAACGTCGAAGAGATTAAAAAGCCCGAATTGAACGCTCAACTCGTTGCCGAAAATATTGCGCAACAGATTGCGAACAGGGTGTCGTTCAGGCGTGCTATGAAGTCTGCAATTACTGCTTCTATGAGAATGGGTGCTGAAGGAATTAAAATTATGTGTAGCGGCAGGCTTGGGGGTGCTGAAATTGCACGTACGGAGCAGTATAAAGAAGGTCGGATACCTCTTCAGACTTTGCGTGCCGATATAGATTATGCTTCGGTTACATCCCATACTATCTACGGGGCTATTGGTGTTAAAGTTTGGATTTGCAGAGGTGAAAAACATTCTAAGTATAATTACTAATAATAGGAGAGATTTACTATGCTAATGCCAAAGAGAGTAAAATACAGAAAAACTCAAAAAGGAAACAGAAGAGGAAAAGCAGGAAGAGGAAATCTTGTTGCTTTCGGTTCGTTTGGGTTAAAGGCGCTTGAAGCGGCTTGGATTACGGACAGACAGATTGAAGCGGCGAGAATTGCACTCACAAGGTTTATGAAAAGAGACGGAAAAGTATGGATTAGAATATTTCCTGATAAACCGGTAACCAAGAAACCCGCCGAAACAAGGATGGGTAAAGGGAAAGGTGCTCCCGAATATTGGGTTGCGGTAATTCAACCGGGAAAAATAATGTTTGAAGTTGACGGTGTGTCGGATAAGATAGCCGAAGAAGCGTTCAGACTCGCTTCTCATAAACTTCCGATTAAAACTAAGTTTGTAAAAAGAATGGTTTAATTTTATTAACTATGAAGACTTATCAAATAAAACAAATGTCGACCGAAGATCTTAAGGTTACCCTGAAAGATTCTTATGAAGCATTGGAAAACTATCGTTTTCAGCATGCTTCGGGACAATTGGAAAATTATAAAGCGATTTCGAACACTAAGAAAGATATTGCAAAGATTCTGACGGTTCTGAAAGAAAGAGAAACAAAAGAAAAAAAGTAAAATATTATATTAAGAAAAATGGATTCCTTAAAAAATAAACCGGCAAGGGCATCTGCGAAGAAAACAAGAATAGGTATCGTCACAAGTAATAAAATGGATAAATCTATTGTAGTTACTATAGAAAAAAGAGTAATGCATCCTATATATAAAAAGTTTTTCAAAAAGACTACGAAATTTATGGCTCATGATGAAAAAAATCAATGCGGTATAGGTGATAAAGTTAAAATTATGGAAACAAGACCTCTCAGCAGTAGGAAAAAATGGAGATTGGTCGAAATTATCGAAAAAGCGAAATAAAATAAGAAAAGTAGAGGTAATTGCATAATGATTCAGGAAGAAACAAATTTAACGGTTGCGGATAACTCAGGAGCAAAATCTGTTAGATGTATCAGAGTGCTTGGAGGCTCCGATAGAAGATATGCCAGCCTCGGTGATATAATTGTTGTCTCGGTTAAATCTGCTATTCCGGGCGGAACAGTTAAAAAAGGCGAAGTCTCAAGGGCTGTGATAGTCAGAACAGTAAAAGAAGTTAAAAGAAAAGACGGTAGTTGTATAAAGTTTGATGAAAATGCGGCTGTTCTGATTAATGCTCAAAATGAACCCAGAGGAACAAGAATTTTTGGTCCTGTGGCGAGGGAATTAAGGGAAAAACAATTTATGAAAATTATTTCATTGGCTCCGGAGGTTATATAAAAAAATGGAAAATACTGTATTAAAAACACGATTAAAGAAAAACGACCTTGTTAAAGTAATTAGCGGTAACGATAAAGGTAAGACAGGAAAAATCCTTTTTATTGACAGGAAAAAGGGTAGAGTAATTGTTGAAGGTGTGAATATTATTCATAGACATACTAAGAGGTCACAAAAAAATCCTAACGGTGCGATCGTAAAAAGGGAAGCATCAATTCATATTTCTAAATTATTATTGATGTGCCCGAAAACAAATCAGCCGACAAGACTTGCGGTTGAGGTTGTTAAAGATCCTGCTACGGGTAAAATTAAAAGAATGAGAAAAAGTAAAAAATCAGGCGAAATTATTTTATCTTAATTAAAAAATGGCTAAAAGCAAGGAAGAACGGAAAAAAGTAAAGGAATCTGCAGAACAAAAAACGGGAAAAAAATCAAAAGACGTTAAAGATGAGTCATTTGTCGAAGAAAAAGTCCCCGTAAGGTTGCTCGAGACTTACAGAACAAAAATTGTTCCTGAATTAATGAAAAAATTCGGGTATAAGAATCCTATGCAGGCTCCAAAACTTGTAAAAATTAATCTTAATTGCGGAGTAGGATCTGCTGTAAGCGATCCTAAACTTATTGAATCTACGGTTAAAGATATTGCGGCAATTACGGGTCAACAGCCTGTTGTAGTAAAAGCAAAAAAATCTGTTTCAAACTTCAAGTTGAGAGAGGGGATGAATATTGGCGTCAGAGTTACTCTGAGAAATGCAAGAATGTTTGAATTTCTTGATAGACTCGTTAATGTGGCAATTCCTCGTATAAGAGATTTCAGAGGTCTTTCCGATAAAAGTTTTGACGGCAGAGGAAACTATTCGATGGGTGTTAAAGAACAGATTATATTTCCGGAAATTAATGTAGATAATGTGACAAGAATATCGGGTATGGATATTACGTTTGTTACTACTGCAAAAACGGATGAAGAATCCTATGAATTGTTAAAAGCATTCGGTTTACCGTTCACAAAATAATTATTTAAATAAATGGCAAAATTATCGCATAAAGCAAGACAATTAAGAAGAGAGGCAATTGTTAAAAAATATGCCGAAAAACGAAAAGAACTTAAAATGAAGGGTGACTATGCTGCTCTTGCAAAGTTACCGAGAGATAGCAGCCCGACAAGACTTCATAATAGATGTATGGTAACGGGAAGATCTCGTTCATATTATAGAAAATTCGGCGTTTCGCGTCTGGTCTTCAGAGAGTTGGCTTTGCAGGGTAAAATACCCGGAGTAATTAAATCAAGCTGGTAAATTATAAACAGGAGTTATATTAAATGGCAATGACTGATCCAATATCGGATTTTTTAACAAGAATTAGGAATGCTATAAAAGCAGGTAAGAAAACTGTTTCTATTCCTGCTTCAAAAATGAAAATTAATATTGCTGAAATTATGAAAAAGACCAGTTTCATAGCGGATTATTCTGTTGTGGAAACTGAAAAAGGCAGAAAGTATATATCAATAAAACTGAAATATAATAACGGTGTGAATGTTATCGAAGGATTGAAAAAAATCAGTAAACCGGGTATCAGACAGTATTTTGAGTCTGCTAAACTTCCGAGAGTGAAAAACGGGCTCGGTGTTGCTGTAGTTTCAACCTCGAAAGGTATGATGACTGATAAACAAGCAAGACAATTAAATATAGGCGGAGAAGTAATCTGCGAAATTTGGTAGAATTTAAATTGAAAAAAGTTTAATATGAGTAGAATAGGTAAAAAACCGGTTTTAATCCCTTCGGGAGTTACGGTAAAATTGGAGGATTCAAAATTTGTGGTCAAAGGACCGAAAGGCGAACTTTCTTTTACGATGTCGGGAGATGTGAATGCGTCTATTGAAGGTAATGAAGTAGTCTTTACGCGAAACAACGAAATGAAAAAAAATAAAGCGCTTCACGGATTGTATAGAGCGCTTCTTCAGAACCTGATTATCGGTGTTACTCAGGGATATGAAAAGAAACTTGAACTTGTGGGTATCGGATATAAAGCCGAATTGAGGGGAAAACATCTTGTCCTTCAACTTGGGTATTCGCATCCGATTGTGTTTTTGCCGCCTGATGAGGTTAAATTAGAAGTTCCTGCACCTACTAATATCGTTGTGAGCGGAAACGATAAACAATTAGTCGGTCTGGTTGCGGCAAAAATTAGATCTTTTAGAATGCCCGAACCATATAAAGGTAAAGGTATTAAATATGATACAGAAAAGATAAGAAGAAAAGCTGGAAAAACAGCTGCTAAGTAATAATTTAATTTTGTAAAAGTGAATAAAAAGTATTTAACAAATAGACAGAAAATTCATTTTAAGATAAAAAAGAAAATTAA
>FVAA010236407.1_pt1 | contig 8817 bp, 8 predicted proteins | sample 1504571 | NCBI WGS metagenome assembly FVAA01 (sample SAMEA4475357, study PRJEB15587) | soil metagenome | biome: Soil; feature: Field | place: India | collected 2015-03-11 | depth 0 m
ATTATAATTTAGTAAGAGGACTTGATTATTATACTTCAACAACTTTTGAAATTATTTCTGATGATTTAGGAGCTCAAAATGCTATTTTAGGAGGAGGTAGATACGATTTATTGTCCGAACATATAGGTTTTAGAAAAACCCCGGCTATTGGTTTTGCATGCGGAATAGAGAGATTGTTTATGATTTTGGAAAAGAATTCATTTACTTTTCCGCCTGAAACTCCAATTTCCATATTTATTGTCTGCGCAGATAATTACTCAAAGAATTTTGTAGTTTCTTTATTATACGATTTAAGAAAAAATTCAATCTCTTCTGACATCGATTACCTTGGCAGAAGTGTAAAATCACAAATGAAAGAAGCCGATAAAATAAAAGCAAAATATGTAATAGTTATTGGTAAAAATGAAATTGACTCCGAAAGTTTTATCTTAAAAAGAATGATTGATGGTAAAGAATTTAAATTGCATAAAGATCAAATAATTAATTTTATCAAAAATAATGAGGACAAAACAAGTTAGACCCGAAAAAAAAGAATTTGAATTTGAATTACTAATAACTAAGAATTATGATAAGATTAATGAAAAGGAATATTTAAACTTCAAGTTTCTAACTACTAAAATCTTCAGTAATTTTATTTATAAAATAAATGTTACACCTTTAATAAATACAGAAAACAAAGAAATTACTTTTATTGTGGAAGGATTATCCGCTCCTGTTTTGTCTTTATCAAAATCCGGTAGGGCTGAGTTTGATTTTAGATTGTATGATTTTAAAATCACTGAATATACTTTGAAACTCATAAAACCTGATATCGAAAAGAACATATATAAAATGAAAATTACGAAAAATTCCATCAAATTTTTAAAAATTCCGACTAAAAAATTTATAAAGGTTATTATTTAAATGTACCCCAAATTATTTGAAATTGGTCCGATTCCTGTCTACAGTTACGGTTTAATGCTAGGAATTGCATTCTTGTTATCAAGCACATTATTTACCAAAGAATTAAAAAGAAAAAATATCGATGAGAACCATGGAATTACCATTACGTTTATATCAATTATAGGAGGACTTATTGGCTCCAAATTATTTTATATTCTTGAGGAATGGAATTTCGGTGCTTCAAAAAATTTATCTTATTACTTTAGTAAAGATGTATTACTGTCACCTGCAGGACTTACATTTTACGGCGGACTCATCTTATCAATAATTTTAATATTTTTTTATTGTAGATATAAAAAACTTTCTATTCTGGATATTTTTGATTCAATGTCTCCTGCTGCTGCGATTGGGTATGGAATCGCAAGAATCGGATGCCATTTATCCGGAGACGGATGCTATGGAATAAAAGTTAACGGAACATTTTGGGAATTTTTTGGATACAGTTATACAAAAGGTATAGTGCCTACTAACCCGGGTGATTTGGTACATCCTACTCCGTTATATGAACTTTTTGCATCTATAATTATTTTTATTTTCCTCTGGATTTTAAGAAAAAAAACTAAATATCCTGGACAATTATTTTATGTATATCTAATACTTATTGGCTCTGAACGCTTTTTAGTTGAGTTTATAAGACTAAATCCTATTCTTTCTTTAGGTTTAACTCAAGCACAGTTAATTTCTCTAATAGCGGTAATAATTGGTCTATTGTTATTAATGATTAATAACTATTTGAAAACTAATAAAAAAATGCAGGAATAAATAAATATTATGGTATATGTGCATTGAAATAATAGCTTAGAAATATTATTATTGCAACTTAAAATTATAAGATTTAAATGAAAAGAACATATCAACCAAGTAACAGAAAAAGAAAAAATACACACGGATTTAGAGAAAGAATGTCTTCTAAAAACGGAAGGAAAGTTCTATCCCGTAGACGCTCTAAAGGCAGAAAAAAACTTACTGTTAGTGACGAATTTGTCCGCAGATAATTAATTTAAAAATGCCTGAATGTAAAATTCATGGAAAGACAAATTTCAGATTACCCAAAAGTAGAATTCTAAGTAAAAATGTATCATTTTTTAACATTCTTAGGAACTCCACTGAGATAAACGGACATTATATTAAGCTTTATTATAATATTTATCGCAATAAATCAAATAAAAACAATACAAACCCACCTAGCCAATTAAAAGTGGGTTTTTTTGTTTCAAAAAAGTTTGTAAAAAAAGCAGTAAAACGAAACAAAATAAAGCGATATTTACGAGAAATATTTAGAAAGTCTGAATTTAACACAAATATATCAGAATATGGTTTATCAGATTTGATAATTATGTTGAATCAAAATGGATATAGTCTTTTTAATAGCAAAAACAATAAAATTTATTCTTCCTTAAATTTTGATTTTACATCTATTTTGGAAAAATTAAAAAAAAATTTTAGCTCTTCAAAACAATGAAATATATTTTAATTTACTTAATCAAATTTTATAAATTTACTATATCCCCTCTTCTTCCTCCTTCATGCAGGTTTTATCCTACATGTTCGGATTACTTTATTCAAGCTTTAAATTACAGGGGGTTCTTTATGGGAACATTTTTAGGCATCTTTAGAATCTTAAGATGCAATCCTTTCTCTAAAGGAGGATTTGATCCTGTCCCCTTAAAAAATAGAAAATTTAGTAAAGATTAAATTACAACTTTATTATGGATAAAAAGTCAGTAGTCGGTTTTTTAATAATCGGAATAATATTAATATTCTGGATGGTTTGGACATCAAAGATGCAAAAACCTATCGAACAAAAGAATCCCGCAAATCAAAAAAATGATACAGCACAAATTCTTAATGAAAATATCAAACCTAAATCTGAATCTGAAATCTTAACAAAAGATTCTTTAGTAGATAAATTTACTTTAAAATATGGTAAGCTATTCGAGAAAAACTCTATTGAATACTTAAAGAATAATCCCCAAGATTTTAATGAAAAAATTATCATTATTGAAAATGATAATTTCATATTGGAATTTACAAATTTTGGTGGTTCTCTTAGAAAAGTGATAATGAAAAATTTTAAAACTTGGGATGGGCATCCTGTTCAGTTGATTGATATGAATAAAGGAAGTGAATTAAATCTACTTTTTACTTCCAGTGAAGGAATTTTGATAAATACAAAATCTTTAGTCTTCAATTGCAATTATAATAACTGGGACAAAGTATTCATAGAAGATAACAAAAAATTTACATTTACTTTTACTTTGAATGTTAATTTTGACACTACTCAAAGAATTATAAAGAATTATACAATTAATAAAGATAATTTTGAAGTTATCGGGAAATATGAATTTATTAACCCGCAAAAATTTATTGCTGATAGTAAATACCAACTTGTATGGTCTAACTCTTTAAATCTTACTGAATATCGAAGTGATGAAGAAGCAACTTTTTCCGCTTCATATGCTTATATGGGAGGAGAGCTTGAAGAATTAATGCCCAAAGATTACGGAAAAGAGATCAAATATGATTTTAACGGAAATACTGATTTTGTCGCCACGAGAAACAAATATTTCGGTGTTTTTATAATTCCGCAATCAAGAAAAGGCGACGGTGTTTTTCTGACAGGAGATAAAATTAAACTTCCTGACGAAGGACAAAAAAATATTCTTTCTGCTGCTGTTAAGATGGATATCAAAAACGATTATAATGATAATGCTGAGTTTAAAATCCTCATCACGCCTATCGATTATAAAATATTAAAGAGTTACAATCTCGAACTCGAAAAGACTATGAGGTTTGCACTTGATTTCCTTGTAAGACCGATTGCTCAATTCTTTATAATACCGTTTTTCACATTTTTGCATGAATTCATTCCTAACTACGGATTGGTTATTATTATATTTGCCATCGTTTTAAAAATTCTATTGAATCCCCTGACAAAAAAGCAAATGGATTCTATGAAAAAAATGGGACAGTTAAACCCAAAAATGACTGCTATTAGAGAAAAATATAAGGATGATCCTACCAAAATGAATAATGCAATTATGAAACTTTATAAAGAAGAAGGTATTAATCCCATGGGCGGTTGCCTTCCGATGCTTCTTCAACTTCCTATTCTTTATGCATTATATGGAGTATTTCGTTCTACCATTGAATTACGCCAAGCTGCTTTTTTTGGCTGGATTAAAGATCTATCAGCGCCGGATGTATTATTTCATCTACCGTTTAAAATTCCTCTTTTCGGTATCGATCAGATTTCTGGCTTAGCTACTTTAATGGGAATTACTATGTTTATACAACAAAAAATGACTGTTACAGATCCAAAACAAAAAATGATGGTTTATATAATGCCAATTATGCTTACACTATTATTTTTTAGTTTTCCGTCGGGCTTAAACCTATATTATTTTATGTTTAATTTATTATCAATAGGGCAGCAAATTTATACGACTAAATTTAAACCTCAAGAACCTGAAAACACAAAACCTCCAAAAGAATCATTAATGCAAAAATTCATCAAGAAAATGCAGGAGCAACAAAAAGAACTTAGGAAAAGAAGAAAATAATCTTTATTGTATTTTTTTGTTTGTGGAAATGCCGGGAGTCGAACCCGGGTCCGGAATGAAGACCAACAGAACATCTACATCAATATTTCATTTTTATACTTCGGTTATTCAGTAAAAAATGAACAAACCTGAAATAACCTATCCCGTAAAATTTCGGAAAAATGAACACGGAAATATCATTATCCTATTCTACCTAACCGAAGTAATTCAGAATGGGGCAGAAGACCATTTCTGATTACTTAACTGCTATTTAATTAAGCAGCTAAAGCGTAATTATTATTTGCGTTTATTTTTTTTAACCTTTTTAAGGTGATGGTTAAAACACCTGATGCCGTTCTGTCCATCTATGCAATCCGTCGAAACCATTTCATTCCCTATGAATTATACACTTTTTAAACGTTTATTCCTGATATAATGTTCCCTTTAGTTTCATTATTATCTTTAAGGTCCGTTCTTTTATCCTCATTCGAATTCTTATCTTTAAATAATATTCCTATCGGGACTATGACACAATACCCAAGTACGAGTAAAATTGGGGCTAATACGGTAGGTAAAAATCCGTCAACAGAATTTTCTGACATAAATATATATCCCAAAATTATAATCAATATCCCTGCACCTATAATTGCATAATTTTTATTAGTTAAAGCAATTTTTAAATGATCCGTGTGGATTTTTTTTGATTTTGATTTTATATTAGTTTTTGTTTTAGCCATTTATCTTTTTATTTTATTTAATTCCTGATAATATAAAACAATTGTAGTAATTCCTTTATAAAAATTATCAATATCAAATTTCTCGTTGGGAGAATGTATATTATCATCCGGTAAACCGAATCCGAGTAAAACTGAATCAGCACCTAATTTTTCTTTAAAAGAATTAACTATCGGTATTGAACCTCCCTCTTTAAAATAAACAGGTTCTGTTTCAAAAGATTTTTTTAAAGATTCTGCGGCAGCATTTATTGCTGGATTATTTATATCTGTAACAGCAGGTTTACCTCCGTGTAAATAACTAACTTTAACTTTAACGGTATTAGGTGATATTTTTTTAATATAAGATTCAAATAGAGATGCAATTTTCTGAGGATCCTGATTCGGTACTAACCTCATAGATATTTTTACTCCTGCTATTGAAGGAAGTACTGTTTTTGCACCTTCCCCTTGATATCCTCCCCATATCCCGTTACAATCTAATGTAGGTCTTGCTGATACCCTCTCTATAGTTGTATAACCGGATTCTCCGTGTAAATTATCAACTCCTAATTCTTCTTTATACTTTATCTCATCAAAAGGAAGCCTTTTAAATTCTTCTCTCTCTTTAACCGATAACTCTACTACATCATCATAAAACCCGTCTATTAGTATCTTACCCTTATCATCTTTCAATTTTGATATTATATCTGCTAAAGCATTAATAGGATTTTCAATTCCTCCACCAAAAGTACCGGAATGTAAATCTCTATTAGGACCTATAACATCTATTTGCATATACGTAAGACCTCTTAAACCGTAACAAATTGAAGGCGTATTTTTATTATACATTGAAGTATCAGATATAATGACATAGTCAGCCGAAAGCATCTCCTTGTTTTCATTTAAAAAATTTTCAAGATTCGGACTCCCGATTTCTTCCTCGCCTTCTAATATTAATTTCAAGTTTATAGGTAATGTTCCATTAACCTTTAGATGAGTTTCTATCGCTTTTAAATGAATAAAAACCTGACCTTTATCGTCTGCTGAACCTCGAGCATATATTTTATTATCTTTCAGCAAGGGTTCGAAAGGAGGTGATTCCCACAGTTCAATAGGATCCACCGGTTGCACATCGTAATGACCATAAACCAATATTGTCGGCTTGTCTTTACCTGCTTCAAGCCATTCTGCATAAACTATAGGATGCCCTTTTGTTTCGAAAATTTTCGAATTTCTTAAACCAATATTATCAACATGCTCTTTAAGCCATTGTGAGCACTTCTTAACATCTTTTGAATTATCGGGATTATTACTAATAGAAGGTATTTTTAAAAATTCTATTAATTCCCTTAAAAACTTATCTTTATTTGATTCAGTGTACTTATTGAAATTATTATTCATTCTAATTTGATTTTTTTAACACTTTTAAGACATCTATTGCTTCCTGATTACCAGGATCCGCCTCTAATACCAACTCATAGGCTTTAATAGCATCATCAGTTTTACCGGCAAATCTATATGCTCTTGCTAAAAATTCTTTTGCAAGTATATATGTCGGATTTGCTTCTACTGCTGATTTAAACTCAGGTATAGCATCTTCATATTTTTTCATTGAATAGTAGCAAAAACCTTTAAATAAGTGAGGTAAATACCCTTTCATTCCTAAGTCTTGTGCGGATTGAAACTTACCGAGTGCTGAAGAATAATTCTCGGATTTATACAGTGATTTCCCCCATTCATAATATATTTGAGCATCAGTGCTATCAATTTTTAAAGCTTTCTCGTATAATGGGAATGCCTCGTCAAAATTCTTAAGATTACTGTATAGCTTTGCAAGTTTGATTAAATCTTCAACTTCATAATTTTTCAAATCAACTTTTTTGAAATAATCTATAGCTTTATTATAATTTTCAACTTTATTAGAAGTATCAATATCCGCTAATTCAGTGTAGATATAAGCAGAATAAAGATTACCTGTTATAGACTTTGGATCATTTTTTATCACGTCATCAAGAATTTTCATCGCATCATATAACTTAGGAATGGCTTGTTCAATAATATTCTTTTCTATATACTGAACCCCTTGAGCATATAATGTTTTAGCATAATATGAATTTCCTTCTTGAGAACCGGGCATAAGTTTTGAATATTGATTAAATGCTTCTGCTGCTTCGGAATAACTATTCCCAAAATACAAAATTTTTCCTTTTAGTAGGTATGCATCGGCATAATTCGGATCTTTTGTTATTCCTTTATCAAGCTCTACTAATGCTTGATTATATTTTTTTTGTTTAAAATACACTTGCCCTAATCCTACGTATGCAGAAGCAATGTTTTGGTTGAGACTTATTGCTTTTTTAAAATAATCTTCAGCTAGTTTAAATGTGCCTCTCGTTAAATAAGCTTCGCCAAGCCCAATATATACTTTTGGGTTTTCCTTACTGTAAGTAGTTGCTAAAGTTAGAACTTTTATAGCATCATCTATCTTCATTTGCTCTGAAAAATTATCGGCTAGCCCGATTAATAGATTAATATTTTCGGGCTCGATTTTTAAACCTCTTTTATAATAAGATTCTGCTAAATCGTATTTTTTTTGTTTAGTGTAAAGTTTACCCAAAGATAATATTGCATTTATTCCTTCATCATCTTCTGATAAAGCTTTTTTAAGATATTCCTCGGCTTTAGCAAATGATCCGGTTTTTAATAATGCTTCTCCGTAATAATAATAAGCATCATAACTCTTTTCTTTTTTGACAACTTCACTCAAAATATTTACTGCACTCAAAAAATCGCCTTTCTTAACTGCATTAATTCCTTGCTGCAGTGTATTCTGTGCAGATAACTGTGTAATAAAAAGGAAAACTAAAAAAACAGATAATAAGATTTTATAAATTTTCTTTTCCATGATATTATAATATGTTATTCAAGTTTTATGAGTCTAACAGGCTGACTGACAGGAACTAATCCCCTTTCGAGAATTATTTTCTGACCGTCTTTATTTAACAGAAAAGTAATCCAACCGGTCGATAATCCAATATCCAAATCTAATGTATAAACTGTTAATTGCCTAATATAAGGGTATTGTTTAGAAAATACATAACCCTGATGCAACTGTACAAAATCATATTGTTTGCCGGTGCTTGTTATTTTTGAAATGCGCAAGGGTTTAACTGAAGCATCTAATGAATCTTGATTTCCTCTTGCAAGCCAACATAAATTTGAAATACCTATTGAATTCTTATTTTCTCTTACCATTTCAAGCATCTGAGTGCTGGTAGAACATATTTGCGCAGACTTAATATAATCAGCTCCTAATAAAACAGAATCCTTGACATAAGAATACAACGATGAATTCGGTCTGTGTATGAAAACTTTGATATTATCATTCTTTCCCGCCATTACCGATCTTACGGCAGTATTCTGCTCGTTGTCTTGAACTTTAATTTGAGACCATTTTATAAATTCACCGGTAAATATCTTCCTTAAATCTTCTGAAGTAAGTCTTTCAGCAGGATTGTCAATATTAACTATAAATGCAACGGCATCCATTGCTATTTCATGACGCTGCATTTCTATTTTATATTCCGAAATATATTTAGTATCTTCTTCATTGAAGT
>FVAA010231129.1_pt1 | contig 8807 bp, 7 predicted proteins | sample 1504571 | NCBI WGS metagenome assembly FVAA01 (sample SAMEA4475357, study PRJEB15587) | soil metagenome | biome: Soil; feature: Field | place: India | collected 2015-03-11 | depth 0 m
GTAAGCTGAATATATTTGTTCGTTATACTTGAACGTATTGCTGAGTAATGTATTCGGTTTGAATGAGTTAGTGCTGTAATCATAATTCTCTACTCTGAAATCGTTGTTTGTTGTTCTTATTATCCCTTTAATTCCGGTTTCGAATTTATGTTTTTCTTTTATCGGTCTGAAATAATCTGCCTGTATTGATAGCATATTGTAATTTTCTACCGTGTAATCGTTTTCAATAATCGGTGAACCCGTAAAAGGAAATTCGTTATACTGATTAATATTCAGTTTTTCGTCTTCGTAAGTTTTAGAATATTGAACAGAGGCATTTAATTCTTCTTTCTTCCTGTCAAATTTCAGTTTATAATTTAAGGTTGCATCAAGACCGTATCCATTATCGGTTTCAAAGTTGTCTCGGTAATATTTGTATGTAAGAATATTGTTTGAGTTACTGTTGGAATAAAGCGGTTTTTCGTTTCTGTTTCTGTCTCTGCTATTGTATGATAATGAAAAACCGAGATAATTTTTCTTGTTTATGTCGTAATCAAACCCACCCGTTACTGTGTGACCGAGCATTCTCATATTTGCAGTAGTAGTGCTGTTAAAATAATATGCGGAATCGAAAAGATAATTTATTCTGTTCGAATTTCCTTGCATAGCAAAATTAAAAAGTCTGAATCCGTAATTTCCGTATAGACTTAAATTCCCTGTCTTGTATGTAAGACCTGTTGTAATATTGTATTTATCTTTTGTTCCTACGCTCGAGTTCAGATTGAAATTGTATCCTTTGTCTTCGGCATTTTCTTTCTTGAGGTTGATATTTATTATTCCCGACATTCCTTCGGGATCATATTTAGCCGAAGGATTATTAATGATTTCGACCGACTCAATCATATTTGCAGGTATCTGTTCAAGATATGTTGAAGGATTATTTGCTAGAAGACCTGACGGTTTTCCGTTAATAAGGAATTTTACGTTTCCGGTTCCTCTAATGCTTACGTTCCCGTCACTGTCAACGGTTACCGAAGGAACATTTTTAAGGACATCTATTGCCGAACCGCTTTCTGCTGTCAACATTTTTTCTACGTTGAACACTTTTTTGTCTATGCCCATTTCCATCATATTTCTTTCTGCCGTAACTTCTATTTCTGCTATTGTTTCCGAACCTGATGTTAACTTAATTTCTCCCGCATTATATTGAGGAGTTTCAGGTGTTATCATAATACCGGTAAATCTTGCTGTGCTGTATCCTATGTAACTGATTCTTAATTCGTATCTTCCCGGTTTTATCTTCTCGATTTCAAAAATTCCGTTTTTATCGGTAGGCACACCCGAAATTCTTTTAGTCGTATCTTCGCCGTATAATACTGCAGAAGCCCCTTCAATAGGAGCCTTTGTATCGTTATCGATTACTTTTCCTGTTATTTTGGAATCGAATTGCCTCCTTTGTTTTGGTCTATCGGGTTCTTGAGATTTTAAAGTATTTAAAGCAGTTAGTATCATAAAAAATATTAATAATACTATACTAAATCTTATTTTAATCATTCTATTGTCTTTAATTTTTAAATTCATCTTCGGAGAAAAAAAATTCTCCGTTAAAAGTAATAAATGTTTACTTAAACTTTAACTTTTTTTTCTCTATAAATGTTTCTTTTTGAGTTTGTAAAGACTCCATGCTGCGAGAGTCATTCCGTCGTATATTTCATTAGACGCAATTTTTTCGTCAATCTGTTGCTCGGTAAGAAAAAAATATTCGAATTCTTCCGATTCGTCTTTTTGATGAGTGTCGGAAGACTTGAGTTCTGTTGCAGTATAGACGTGGCATATCTCGTTCGTAATGCCGTTGTAAGGATTGAAAAAACCGATTTTGAATATCTTCCCGTCAAAACCCGTTTCTTCAATCAATTCTTTTCTGGCTGTGAAATCTGCATCTTCATTGTCTTTTATACTCCCGCACGGAAATTCGATACTTACCCTTTGATTCAAATATCTATATTGACTTACAAGTATTATTTTCCCGTCATCGGTTATCGGAATAGTCATTGCCGAACCGTTTGTATATACTGAATGATATTCGTGTATTTTTCCGTTCGGAAGTTCGCATTCATCGTAAAGATATGTCCAATAAGGGTTTTTAAACTTTACTTTTGATGAAATTTTTTTCCATTCTTTTAGCGGCATATTATTTCCTGTGTTTAGATATAAATTCTTCAACTTCTGGAATTCCTCCCTGATATATAAGATATCCGTTGCTCGGCTCTCTTTCGGTTATTTCTCCGTTAATTGGAGTCAGCATTATTTCCTTTACCTTTTCCAAATCATTAGTCTGACCGAGTGCCCATCCCAGTTTTACATAAGCAACTTCCGGAAGCATATTAGCAGTAGGAACTACTCCGAGTTCCATCATATCCCTTCCCGTATCATATACATACATTTGAACATAACCCCATAATGTCTGAACAGTCATATATACTGCAATATTTTTATCCTGTGCCCTTTTTAATGCGGGATATAACGGTTTATTTACGTGTCCGAGTCCCGTTCCTGCAATCACAATTCCTTTATAATTGTTATCGATTAATGAATCGATTATATCAGGTTTCATATTAGGGTAATAATATACTATGCTTACCATTTCTTCAAATGCAGTATTAATCTTAACGTTTTTATCGTTTCTTCTTCTTTTATAATCGTTTCTCAAAGGTGTGATTTTCTCTCTGCTAACCATTGCAACGGGAATTTCTCCGATTGTCCTGAATGTTGAACGATAACTCGAATGCATTTTTCTTACTCTTGTGCCTCTGTGGAGCAGTCCGTAATCGTCCGAAGTAGGTCCGAACATACAGACGAGAACCTCCGCTATATCGCTTTCGGCAGCAGTTTTAACGCTGTGCATTAGATTTAATGCCGCATCCGAAGAAGGTCTGTCGCTTGAACGTTGTGATCCTACCATTACTATCGGTACGGGGGAATCCTGAACCATAAAAGAAAGCGCTGCAGCAGTATGATGCATAGTGTCTGTTCCGTGTCCTACTACTATTCCGTGAACCCCTTTCTCAATTTCTTTCCCGATTGCATTCGCTGTCCCTATCCATTGTTCGGGACCCATATTCTCGCTGAAGACTCCGTAAAGTTTTTCCGTCTGCAAATTGCATATATCCGCTAATTCAGGAACCGAACCGTAAAGTTCTCCCGGAGTAAATGCAGGTATAACCGCACCCGTTCTGTAATCGAGTCTGCTTGCTATAGTTCCTCCCGTTCCGAGTAATTTTACATTAGGTTTTACGGGGTCGTAAGGGAATTCCTTTTCGGGAATTTTATAATGGGCTTCTTTTCTTCCCCCTGTTTTGATTTCTTTTATGCTTTCTGCCGATACTCCTATGTTATATCCGGATCTGAGTTTTAATACTATATGCAGTGGGTCTGCTGTTTCTGAACGAGGAAGAATGATACCTTTGAATGACGCCTTGTCGGTTTTTATCTCCACATCGCTCCATACAAGAGCCTGGTGAGCCTTTAAAGTCTCTAATGCAATTCCTTTATATCCTTTATATGAATCGTTTTCGGTCATTATTTATCTCCGTAATATTTTTTTATGAAATCAACAACTTTTTTACCGTTTGCTTTTCCTCTGATTTTATTCATTAATAATCCTATCAGTAGATTTAACTTTTTTTCCGGATTGATAATCATCTTTCTATTGAGTTCTCTCAACGCTTCGTCTGCAGATTCCTTTAATTTTTCTTCTGTAATCGGTAACGGCAGAATACTGTTGTCAAATTTTCCTTTTCTGACCGCCTCTTCCATTAATGATGCTATACCTTCTCTGAATATTTTACCTTCTTTTAATGCAATAAAGATTCCTTCAAGTATATCCTCAGAAATAAATCTTGAATCTATTCCTTTTTTCCTTAAACTTTTCGGATATTTTATGATAACTTCTGCGGCAAGAATCGGATTAATTTTCCATTCTGTAACTGCTTTTTTGAATAATCCTGTAAATCTTGAAATAGCAAGCGGTTCGATTAAATCTTTTGGAATATTTAATTCTCTGTAAAACTTAATTTTTTCGTCATAAAATTCGGGCAGACCCTTTCGTATTCTTTCGATTCTTTCCTTAGTAATTCTTTTCGGAGGTAAATCAGTATCGGGATACATTCTGTCAGGACCGGGAAGTATTCTTTCGAAACCTGTTGTCCCGTCTTTCAGAGCCTGACGGGTTTCCGAAGGAACACCGATAGTTGCTTCTTTTGCTCTTATGACGATTTCTTTTGATGCAGTATCGGTATCTCTGTTATCACCCCATACTATAACAACCGTATCGTTCTCTCCTGCTCCGATTGCTTTTTTAATCTTTTGCCATTCCGCAATCGAAATAGTTTCCGCCGTGCTGTCTGAATGGATAATATTCGGAAGCGTAGTAAGGCAAGCAATAACTCTTACTCTGTCGGATATTTCTTTCGAAAAATATGTTTCGGTCTGTGTCTGCCAGTTTAAAAGACCTTTAAACCCTTTTAATGTTACGGCAATAACAACCTTATTTTCGTTTAGTGCATTTGCTATCGGTTGATATTCTGTTTTTCTGATAATCCTTGTTACGTCTGAAATCTTCGACTCAAAACTCTCTGTTGTTATTCCTCTTTGTTTTAATTCTTCCCTTAAACGGAGAAGATTCCATTGTCTCATTGCTTCGTTATAGGTGAGGAGAGGAATTCGTTTGAAACTCGGGACACCTTTAATTTCTATTCTTGTTCCGCCTGTTACGCTCACGTTCACGTCTTCTCTTGCTGCGCCTGCTCCGGTTCTGACTTTTCCCGTGCTCTTAACTATGTTGCTTAAAATTTTCCCGACTTCCGCTACTTCAAAAGGAGTTTTCATATCGGGCGCCGTAACCGTCTCTATTAAAGGCATTCCGAGTCTGTCCGCAAGATAAACTCTTCTATGCCCGAAATCACTTATTTCTCTGCACGAGTCTTCTTCGATGGATAACTGAATAATTTCTATAAACCTGTCTTTGTAAGGAATCTTGCCGTCGACGGTAACAATAGAAGTTCTCTGAAATCCCGTCGGTATGCTTCCGTCAAGATATTGCTTACGGGCAATATGTATTTCGTCTATAAGAGAACATTTGTAGAGCATTCCTATTTCAAGAGCAATGTCTAATGCCTCTTCGTTTATCTCAAACGGCGGAGTATCATCCATCTCGTAAGTGCAGACCGATTCTCTGTTAATCTGATATATAATTTCCTTTTTCGTTTTAAATTCCATTAAAGCAGTACCGTCATATTCTCCGAGTTCTGATAGAGTCGGTCTCATATGCCTTAATATTTCCGCATCATAATTGTGGTTATATTTCCCTGCAGGGCACCTGCAGAAAAGTTTTTTCTCGGTTAGCAATTGCTGATGAATCTCAAGCCCCGATTTAAACCCGACTTTTTCATAATCTTCGGGAGTCATTTCATGGAATGGTTTAAAAATAAAATCTATCATCCTGTCAAATAATTAAAGTAACTTCGGAAGTGTTATTCCTTTTATAAAAATTTATTGCAGCAAAAATAACAATATAATTATTGAATAAAAATTGAATTATCAGTAAATTAATACAATATATTCTAAATTTATGAAAAAAATTATCATTTCGATTTTTATATTTGCATTATTCCTTAATTCGTTGATGTATTCGGGTTGCAGTTCATCTTCGGAAGAACAGGAACGTTCTAAAAAAATGATTGAATTAAGAAAAAATCTTGATTCTCTTAAAAAAGTCTATTCGGAATCGGGAAAAACTCTCGATAGTCTGAACAGAGTTATGCAGATGAAGAACGAAGAACTTAAAAGAATACAAGCCGAAAGAGATTCATTAATCAAGAATATTGAGTCCGAAAAGAATAAATAAACTTTCGGAATTCTTTGCCCTAGAAAAAGGTTTTATATTTTAAAAAGATATGAAAGCTATTTTTCTGCTTGCAGGATTGTTTTTTATTTATTTGTCCTGTATCAGGCAAGAACCTACATTAGAAATACATAAAAATACATTAATGGATTCGACTAACTATAACAAACTTACTCCCGAAGAAGAAAGGGTTATCATTCATAAAGGAACGGAAATGCCTTTTACGGGAGAATTTTACTCTCACAAAGAAAAAGGGACTTACATTTGTAAAAGATGTAATTCGCCTCTTTATAAATCGGATGATAAATTTGATTCCGGATGCGGTTGGCCCAGTTTTGACGATGAAATCGAAGGAGCCGTAAAAAGAATATTGGATAGTGACGGCATTAGGACTGAGATTTTATGTAATAACTGCGGTGCCCACCTCGGTCACGTATTTCTCGGTGAAGGATTTACTTCGAAAAATACTCGTCATTGTGTTAATTCTATTTCGCTGAAGTTTATACCCGAAAAAGAACTTAACTCAAATCTTGATACTGCTGTTTTTGCCGCAGGATGTTTCTGGGGAGTCGAGCATTATCTTAAACGGGCAGAAGGAGTTATATCAACAACTGTCGGCTATACGGGAGGGCACAAGGATAATCCTACTTATAAAGAAGTGTGCACGGGAACAACGGGTCATTATGAGGCGGTAGAAGTGGTTTTTGACAAAACTAAAACTTCGTTTGAAAAACTTGCAAAATTATTTTTCGAAATTCACGATTTTACCCAGACGGACGGACAGGGTCCGGATTTCGGTTCACAATACCTTTCTGCGGTTTTTTGTTTTAATGATGAACAGAGAAAAATCACATCGGATTTGATAAAAATTCTGTCTGATAAAGGATATAAAGTCGCTACGGAAATTAAATCTTTTTCTAAATTCTGGAAAGCCGAAGATTATCATCAGGATTATTATGATGTTACAGGTAAAATCCCTTACTGCCATTCTTACAGAAAAATATTTTAATTATGGCGGCAAAATGTTTCTATGATGTATCGAAACTTAAGGATAATGATACATCTGAATATCCCGATTTCGTGTCTTGGTTTTACGATTCGATATTTCCCGACACAAAATCTCTGAATGACGGATATTATCTTGATTTAATTTCAAGAACAAACGGCAGTATTCTTGAAATCGGTGCAGGGACAGGACGTATTTTTGCCGAGGCTTTAAAAAAAGGTGCCGATATCTATGGTATTGATGCGAGCAGACATATGATAGATGTTTTAAGAACTAAAATTACCGATAGCGAGCAGGGAAGAGTTTTCTGCAAAAATGCTGGAAAAATGAACCTCGGTTTGAAATTTGATCTCATTATTGCTCCGTTCAGAGTCTTTCAACATTTTCTTGATTTTGATTCTCAGATTGAATTGCTTAATAATGTTTATAACCATCTTAACAAAGACGGTAAATTCGTATTTGATGTTTTTATCCCCGATTTGAATATGCTTTTACATCCCGAAAACTATAAGACAGAATCTGAATTTGAATATAAATCGGGAAAATATTTGCACTTTTCGGCAAGATCTGAATATATCCTGCATCTGCAGCGTTTGAAAGGTGTCTTCGTTTACAAATGGACTGATAATGAAAAATCTTTTAATAGGGAATGGAATTTTGAAGTAAGATATTTTTTTCGATATGAATTGGAAAATCTGATACGTCTTTCTCCGCTTAAATTGAAAGGAGTATATGGAGATTTACCTGGTAAGGAAATAGACGTTTCGTCTTCAAATTTCGTCGTTGTCTGTGAAAAATAAAACCGAAACATTTTTATTTTTTTTACGTATTAATATCAAATAATTTTATCGGTAATGAAAAATAAAGACAAATTACTATCTTCAATGATTATTGCTCTGGTTGCGGGATTTATTTATTATCAGTTTTCCGATTCGGAAGTGGTTAAAAAAATACCGCAGTTGGCTTATCGCCTTTTAGTCCCGTCAGGTCATGAATCAACTTTTGATTCGGGAAATGAAAAAGAAAATAACAAATCCGAAAAGAAAACATTTTCTTCGACCACAGAAAATAATTATCCTTCTGAAAATACCGAAATTGCTAATCCTGCTTATGGAGGTGAAAGTATTTTAAACCGTCTAAATGCTTATTCAAGAGATTTTGCTTTCGGTAATCTTGTGAGAATCCCTGATTTTCTTCCTGAAAAGGTTTATTTTGATAGAGATCAATTCGGAGCGGATATGAAACATCTCGACAAAAGTGTTGAAGAAATTGAAATACCGCTTGAAAAACTTGGAATTAATATCAACAGAGATATTTTTGTATACACGGCATCGAATTATGGCTTTAATCCTGATTCTTTGAGGTATAAAATTAAGATACCCGATATGGATTCCTTTAGTGTTAATCTCGATAATGCAATGAAAAAACTTAATTTTGCAATGGAGAAACTTACTGCTGAACTTAACGATAAGAATTTTGAAGTGATAGTGCCCGATGATGAAATACCGGACTTGCCCGAATTGCCCGAAATTGATGCTAAAGAACAGGAGAACCTTAATGAACTCGGTAAAATAAAAGAATTTGATATGAAAGAATTTAAAGAAGGTATGAAAGAGTTTGAAAAAGAAATGCAGAATTTCAAATTTGAAATGAAGGATTATCAGGAAAATATGAAAAAATTTAAAGAAGATTTGAAAGAAATGAAAAGAAAAATTAATACCGATGTTAAAAAGATGAAAGAAGAAGAATATATCCGTAAAATAGAGGAAACGCAGAAATCTGTAGAAAGTTGATAATTTTCATAGGTGAATTCAAATTGAAAAGAGGCTGTTAAAAAATTAACAGCCCCTTTTTTTTGAGCTGGCAGAGGGACTTGAACCCCCGACCGGTTGATTACAAATCAACTGCTCTACCAGCTGA
>FVAA010222191.1_pt1 | contig 8728 bp, 9 predicted proteins | sample 1504571 | NCBI WGS metagenome assembly FVAA01 (sample SAMEA4475357, study PRJEB15587) | soil metagenome | biome: Soil; feature: Field | place: India | collected 2015-03-11 | depth 0 m
AGAGCGCTACGTTGACATCGTAGAGGTCATTGGTTCGAATCCATTACCGCCCACTTTTTTATTTATATAAGAAATTACGAATCACAAGGAAGTGAACGAAAAAATCAAAATTACTTTTCCTGACGGCTCACAAAAAGAGTTTGATAAAGGAATAAGTGCATACGATATTGCAAAAAGCATCGGTGAGCGTTTTGCTCAACAAGTGCTTTTAGCCGAAATTAACGGAACCGAGAGGGATTTGTCTTCAAAAATAAATGAAGACTCGAAAATTGTTTTTTATAAATTTGATTCCGAAAAAGGAAGAGAATGTTACTGGCACACATCATCGCACATTATGGCTCAGGCAATAGAGGAATTATATCCCGGGGCTAAGTTCGGAGTAGGACCAGCCATTGAAAACGGATTTTATTATGATATAGATTCAGATAAAAAATTTACAGATGACGACTTAAGGAAAATTGAAGAAAGAATGCTTGATATTGCAAAAAGGGATTTAATTCCGGTAAGAGAAGAATTAAAGAGAGAAGAGGCAATAGAATATTTTAAGACAAAGCGAAAGGATCCTTACAAAGTTGAAATACTCGAAACGATTGCAAACGAGGAGCAGATAGTATCAATATATCATCAGGGTCAATTTACAGATTTATGCAGGGGTCCGCACTTGCCTTCAACAGGCAAAGTAAAAGCCGTTAAACTATTATCGGTTTCCGGATCATATTGGAGAGGAGACGAAAAGAGGCAGATGCTTCAGAGAATTTACGGAATAACATTTCCGTCTCAAAAAGAACTCGATCAGCATCTGAAGAATCTGGAAGAAGCGAGGAAAAGAGATCACAGAAAACTCGGAAAAGATCTTGATTTATTTTTCTTTCACGAAGTAAGTCCCGGGGCACCTTTCTGGCTTCCGAACGGAATGATTATATACAGAGAGATAGAAGAATTCTCAAGGAAACTTCATGATAAATACAGATATGACGAAATAAGCACTCCGATAATCGTCAGAGAACCGCTATTTAAGACATCGGGTCACACAACTCATTATGCGGAAAATATGTTCAAGATAATCAGTGACGATGAACCTATGTATATAAAACCGATGAACTGTCCCGAATCGACAATTGTATATTCATCAAAACTCAGGAGTTACAAAGACCTTCCTATAAGATTAAGCGAATTAGGAAGAATGCATAGAAACGAAGTCAAAGGAGCACTCGGGGGAATGTTCAGAGTAAGACAATTTACAATGGATGATGCTCATATATTCTGCAGAAACGACCAAATACTTGAGGAAATTACGGGTGTATTGCAATTAATGACGGAAACCTATACGGCTTTCGGATTTACACCAAACTACTATTTATCAACCAGACCCGACGAGGCAATGGGTGATAAAGAATTCTGGGACATGGCAGAAGACGCCTTAGCAAAGGCTCTTGAAGCAAATAATTTGAAATATAAAGTTAACGAAAAAGACGGAGCATTTTACGGACCGAAGATTGACGTTCACATAAAAGATGCATTAAACAGAACATGGCAACTTGCAACTGTTCAACTTGACCTAAATCTTCCAGAAAGATTTGACCTTACATACGAAGGAAGCGACGGTAAGAAACACAGACCCGTAATGATTCACAGGGCGATTTACGGAAGTTTTGAGAGGTTTGTCGGAATACTTACGGAACATTTTGCAGGAAATTTTCCCTTATGGATATCACCCGTTCAGATTGCCGTTCTTCCGATTACCGAACAACAAAAAGAATACGCCAAAGCCATATACGATATTCTTTTTAATGAAGGGTTCAGAGTATATTTTGACGAAAGAAACGAAAAAATAGGATATAAAATCAGAGAATCCGAAAACAGAAAAATTCCTTATATGCTAATACTCGGAGAAAAAGAAAAACAAAACAATAATATATCCGTCAGGCAGCATTTAAAAGGGGACATCGGTTCTTTTGAATTGAAAGAGTTTATGCAAAAGGTTAAATTACTAATTACGGAAAAATCAATAAAATATGACTTTTAATTTTACCGAAAGGAATAACAAATAAGTAAAAAATATAAAGAGAGGATAAATCAGGAGATAACGGCTTTTCAGGTCAGAGTTATCGACGAAAACGGCAATTCGCTGGGAATTATGAATCCGACAGAAGCAACCAAGATAGCGAATTCCAAGGGGCTTGACCTTGTTGAGATTGCACCTAACTCAAAACCTCCCGTATGCAAAATTACAGATTACGGAAAATATAATTTTGAGAGACAGAAAAAAGAAAAACTGCAAAAAAAGAACCAGAGTACGATGAGCGTGAAAGAGATAAGATTTAATGCAAACACGGATACACACGATATAGAATTTAAGACTAAGCATTTAAAACAATTTCTGCTTGACGGACACAAAATAAAAGCAAGTGTAATATACAAAGGAAGAATGATTACGCATCCGGAAATAGGAAAAAGACTAATGGACGAAGTGCTTGAGAAATTATCGGAAGTAGGGAAACTTGAATCAGAACCGAAATTAGAGGGTAAGATACTTGCTGCATTTCTTGTCCCCGATAAAAACAAAATTCAAGCATATAAAGCAAGGCTGGCAAAGTTGAATCAGGCAGAAACGAAAGAGGAGACCACGAAGACCGAACCTAACAAAGAAATTAAAAAAGATCAAAACAGTAACTAAATTAGAATAAGAAATGCCAAAAATGAAATCAAACCGAGCATCTATGAAGAGATTCAAGAAGACTGCATCGGGACAATTAAAAAGAGAGAAGTCTTACAGAAGTCATATATTGACAAAAAAATCGGCTAAGAGGAAAAGAAAACTGAGAACAGCCACGCTTGTAGCGAAGGGCGATTCGGCAAGAATTAAAAGGATGATTTTAGCCGAATAACAATTTTAACAAGAAAAGGCATCTAAATTCCTCTTAAGGAATGCCTCAATTTTAAAATTTACGAAAGGATAAAAAATGCCAAGAGCAAAAAACAAAGTAGCATCGCACAGACGCAGAAAAAGAATAATGGAGCAAGCCAAAGGTTATGTAGGCGCAAGAAGTAAGGTTTACACTGTCGCCAAGAATGCAGTGGAAAAAGGACTTACGCATGCTTACAAAGACAGAAGACTTAAAAAGAGGGTTTACAGAAATCTTTGGGTAACAAGAATTAATGCCGCAGCGAGGTTGAATGACACGACTTATTCACAACTGATAGGAATGTTAAAGAAAAAGAATGTTGACATAAACAGAAAGACCCTTGCAGATCTTGCTTACAACAACATAGAAGCATTTAACGAAATAGTAAAATTTGCTAAAAGTTAATTGTATAAACATTTAATTTCTAAAAAGCGGGTTAGGGTAGCCCGCTTTTTTAATTTATAAATTGAATTTAGACTAAAAATAAACTTATGTATCTTTAAGTTTTAAATTATGCTTGAAGAAATAAAAAAACATCAGACAGAAGCCGTAAGAGAAGGAGAATCCGTAGATTCAGTTCAAAAACTTGAAGAATTCAGGTTAAAATATCTCAGCCGAAAAGGACTGCTTAACGAACTTTTTGAAAAGTTAAAAACCGTCGATAAACAGGAAAAAGGTGTTACGGGTAAGGCGCTTAACGAACTTAAGAAAACTCTTGAAGGAATTTACGAAAAAAAGAAATCGGAATTTGAAAGCGGAAAAGACTCTGCCGAAAATATTTCAGATTACACTTTGCCCGGCAGGACGGGAAACCTCGGTTCAAAACATTTAATTACACAAGCACTTGAAGAAATCGAAGACATTTTTGCAAGAATCGGCTTTGTTACATACGAGGGATTTGAAATCGAAGACGAATATCATAATTTCGATGCATTAAACACTCCAGATTATCATCCCTCGAGGGATATGCAGGATACTTTTTACATAAAAAGTAAAGATAAATCAAAAAGACTGTTACTAAGGACACATACATCCCCTGCACAAATAAGAATAATGGAACAGCAAAAACCTCCGATTAGAGTAATTGTTCCGGGAAAGTGCTACAGAAACGAAGCTATAAGTTCGAGATCGCTTTCAATGTTTCACCAGATTGAAGGGCTTTATGTAGACAAAGACGTAACATTTGCAGAATTGAAAGGGACTCTGGATTATTTTGCAAAAGAATTTTTCGGAAAAGATTTAAAGACGCGATTAAGACCGAGTTTTTTTCCTTTCACGGAACCGTCAGCGGAAATGGATGTTGAATGTTATCTTTGCAAGGGAAAAGGATGCAGAATCTGCAAACATTCAGGTTGGCTTGAAATACTCGGATGCGGAATGGTAGATCCGAACGTATTTGCAAATGTAGGTTATGATCCGGAAGAATACACAGGATTTGCATTTGGAATGGGTATTGAAAGAACTCTTATGATTAAACACGGCATTCCCGATATAAGAATGTTTTACGAAAACGATATAAGATTTTTAAAACAGTTTTAAATATTTTTTATTAATTTCAATAAAATTAAATCAAAAGGAAACCAAATGAAGAAACAAACTTTATTATTACTCTTGATTGTATTTACGGCATTTACTGTGCTCGGTTGCGGAAAAACAGAACATCCTAAAACCGAAGCGGAAAAAAAAGATACAGTAAAAACACAGACAACCGAAAATAAACAGACAGAGCAACCAAAAGACAGTATAAAAACCGAATCCAAGGATGCGGAAAAGAAAGGAGACGAAAAGAAATTGGACATCGTAAAATTCGAAACAACTTTAGGAACATTTAAAGTTAAGTTATACAGCGACAAAGCCCCCATAACAACCGACAACTTCAGAAGTCTTGTAGAGAAAGGTTTTTATAACGGGATAATTTTTCACAGGGTAATTGACGGGTTTATGATTCAGGGCGGAGATCCGACGGGAACAGGAAGAGGCGGTTCGGGAAAGACCATTCCCGACGAATTCGGTCCGGGTTTAAAGCACAGTAAAAAAGGTATATTATCAATGGCAAACGCAGGTCCTAATACGGGAACATCACAGTTTTTCATTACATTAGCGCCACAACCTCATCTTGACGGAAAGCATGCGGTATTCGGCGAAGTAATAGAAGGAATGAATGTGGTTGAAAAAATCGGCAAAGTGAAAACAGGGGCTCAGGACAGACCCGTCGAAGAAGTAAAAATGATAAAAGTTTCGATGACAGAAAAATAATAGGATTTTACATTTATGATGCAAAAAAGGCTTGCCTAAAAGGTGAGCCTTTTTTTATTTCATCTGCCGGAACAGGTCATTAATATATTTAATATCATACCCGCAATATAGTCGGCAAGATCATTAAAATCTTTAGGGTTATTATCAAAAGCAGGCATTGCGGGAACGACTTTTCCTCCTGCATCAATAATTCTAAGCATATTGTTTAACTGAATACGGTTCAACGGAGTTTCCCGAGGCACGATAATAAGCGGCTTAGAATAAGATAAAGCATAATCCGCACATTTGACAATAAGATTCTGACATTCTCCGTTAGCAATCTGAGAGATATAACTTACCGCACAGGGACAAACTATTGTTCCGAAAGCATTATAAGAAGATGTAAATATATCCGATTTTAGATCAAGGTTACTATGAAATGTTACGGTTGATTTATTGATAATCATTTCAGGGAAGTGACTTTCAATATTAGACTGATTAAGCGTAATTCCGCATTCTTTCTGGATTGAATAGTGACCGTATTCGGTGATAATAAGATCAATATTGAAATTATTAATTATTAATGCTCTAAGCGTCCTGATGCCGAATATTGCACCGCTTGCACCCGTTATACCGAGAATTACGTTTTTTCCTTCCCCTTTATAGTTTTTAATCAAAGGTTTAACTTCTGTTCCCGTTTCGATTAAATTCTGATTTTCCGGAATTTCCATAAATTTTAATTTTTAAATTTCTTTAAATAAATGTTTATTTCTTTTCCCAGAATAATACTTATCCGATAAAAAAGCCGTAATAAGAAGCAAAAATGCTACTATCGTCAGATAAACATAATTTATTATAGTAAAAATCTGAATAACAAAAAACACTATACTAAAAATTATGATAATTAACATTTCAAGAAACTTACCCGCAGAATTAATGTTAGAATACGCTACAGTAAAAGGAAGTTTTTTATCAGTCAAAGCGAACATCGTATTGACAAAATAAAGGAATGAAACAATGATAAGGATATTAAAGAACACTACATCAGTCGGCATATAGAAAGATTCTACAATATATAAAACCGTAATAACCGGAAAGAGAAAATAAATGTAAAAAAACATATTTATTCCGGATAATATTTCTTTTTTCGAATCGAACGGAAGATTACGGTAAATCCATGAAAGATTAACAGAATCTTCTAAGGCAAATTTTGTATTACCGATTACAATTCTCAGGAAAAGAAGCACAATAATTACAATAGACGGGCTAATTATCATTATACCTTTATCTAAAAATATCTTACCGGGCTGAATAAAAAGTAAGTTATCTATCTTAAATACAACTGCAGCAAGAATCATCGCATAAGGCATAAGCATTAAAGGTATTATTCTCATTTTTAAAGCCGATGAATTTTTTAGATGATTTTTCAGCAAAATATAAAATGACATACTTATTTTATTTTTCAAAATAAGTTTTTCGAAAGAAGTCAGCCAAGTCAGATTAAAAAATGAATTACTTTTTTTCCTTTTCCCCAAAAAACTTTCTTTTTTAGTAATCACTTCATTAACGATTCTCAATGTTTCAAAGTATTTGTCACGATAATAGAAATATGTTATTCCTAATATTAATAATATCAGAAAGACCATAAAAACCATCAATAACAGGTTTTCAACCGAAAGGACAAAATAATATTGAGGGAAATAAACTACCGATTTATGGGACATAATACTTCCGGAAGAGGTTAACCTTTTACCGGACGACGACAGGTAGAAAATGAAAATAAAAAAAGAAAACTGCAGAAGGTAAACTATAATCTTTGAGCGCTTTCCTAATTTTAATACCGCTATGCCATAAAACAAAAGCACAATAACCGAAAAGAGAAAAGAAAATAATATCAGCGAAAAAGAGTATATAACTACAGAAAAAAAACTTTCGTTAAAAAAAATATAGGCAACCGCATAAGGAACAGAAAATACCGCAGGTATAAAAAGAAGATAAAAATATGATGAAATAAATTTCGCTTTAACGATATCAGATTCCCTCAAAGGGAATTTTTTCAAGGGACTAATCTGAGATTCGGGAAAGAAGACATAGGGAAAATCATTTATTACCGTAAACATCATAAACATAATACACATAGTATAAGACAAAAACATAAATGTGTATTTATCGACGCCGTATAAATTCGTAAAAGCAAGAGCAGAATTTCCTATAAGATAAGACACGAGAAGACCTATAATTCTTTTAAAACCTTTATCTTCCCTATTGCGGTAATCAAGTTTCAAAAATATTTTTATCAGTGAATATTTCAAATATCAGTTTTGGTTTTTAAACTGTTTTCTATATTCATCTGCTGCTTTAAGATGCTCCTGATAAGTAGCGGAAAATTTATGCCCTCCTTTTCCCGTTGCTACAAAAAAAAGATAATCATGATTTTCGGGATATATAACCGATTTAATTGCATCAAGGCCAGGGTTATTTATAGGTCCAGGAGGGAGTCCGGAATACCTGTAAGTATTATAAGGAGAATCAATTTTTAGATCTTCTTTAAGGAGTCTCGGCTTCGGTCCGCCGGGAAGTGCATATTGAATTGTCGGATCTGCTTCAAGTTTCATCCCCTTTTTTAATCTATTAAAATAAACTCCCGCAATTACGGGCATTTCATTCTTTATTATAGTTTCACCCTGAACAATTGAGGCAAGAGTCAAAGACTTTACAAAACCGAGTTTTCCTTTTAGAAGTTTTTCATAAATCGCAGTATCTTTAATAACCTTATTCCTAAATTCATCGAACATAATCTTTACAAGTTCCGAAGCAGAGACGTCGACAGGAACAAAATAAGTATCGGGGAATAAAAATCCTTCAAGATTTTTAATATTTGAAGTAGTATCAATTAATCTAATCAGAGAATCATTTTCGGTTGCTCTGATAAAATCAATTTCCGAAATGCCGAGAAGATTCTCCGCCTGACGAGAGATCTGCCTAATACGCATTCCTTCCGGGACAGTAAACTTAACATTAAAAGTTAAATCGGGAGAAGTAAGCATGGAAAGGATTTCAAGATTTGTAACGCCATTTTTAAAAATATATGTTCTGGAATAAACCAAATCGCCTTTCCCCGTAAATCTTGCAAGAAGTTTAAAAAGAAAAGCATTATCAATAATCCCGTCGCTTTCGAGTTTATCCGCAATTTGATATAAATTAAAGCCCCTTTCAACTCTGAATTTTTTATCTTCATCAACATCCCAAGTGTTAGGGGAATACTGCATTTTATAAGAGATTAAAAGAAGAAAGATAATTTTAACCAGTATGATAAAGTAAATCAGATAAACAAATTCAAATTTACCTTTAAAAAGTTTTTCGGCTTGGTAAAAAAGATTATTAAATAAGTTTTTCGGCTGATTTTCTTCCTGCTGTTTATCCGAATTTATGTCCATTTATAAAAAATTACGGATGGTTTTCATCAAAAGAAATACTTATTTAACAATAACCGAATCAATGTTTCTTTTATTGATTGAATTTAAAAGTTCAGTCGCTTTTTTATCATTCGGCTTGATAGATAAATATTTCGAAATATTTATTTTTGC